>Ga0155487_118_pt1 | contig 9058 bp, 8 predicted proteins | sample RifCSPhighO2_12_FD_107145 | JGI IMG/M metagenome (GOLD analysis project Ga0155487, IMG submission 107145) | Candidatus Blackburnbacteria bacterium RIFCSPHIGHO2_12_FULL_44_25 | reverse complement strand
TCCGTTACTACGGATCAACGCTGTTTAAAAACTCATTAGTAAATTTTCGGATTAAGAATTCCGCGCGCGAAAGCGAGCTTTAGATGATTGAACAGTAAGAGATCTGGATTTTGTCTTATATAAAGCTTCAAACGTAAAATATCGAGGTTTGGGAAAGGATAGTGATCGCGCAGTGAGAGCCAGCTACCTCCTAAAATTAAAACGAGCCCAAGTGCTAACATCATCAAGCTATCGCGCACCTTATCCGGCACTGCCAAAGTAATGTTTTTCCAAGTATCAAAATGATGCGAAATAGAGATACTAGACCCGCAACATTCCTGTTCACTGGCTAGAGACAACGATTGAGTGTCTCCCAACATAGTCATATGCGTTGCTGACTTGCTGAACATACCAACGCAGAAAAATCCCAAAACAAGAGCCCCTATAATGATGAGAACTATTGGCAACTTTATTAAGTTTTGGATTTTTGTAAACAACATAGAGTCATTATATCAAATTTATAAACATTACTGGTCAAGTACGAGAACCTGTAACCCCTGATTTCCCACTTTGTTGCCCTTGTGGCGAGCTTTGTACCGAGAGTGAGAGCTTTGCACCGATTGAGACACTGACGAGCCGTAAAACCAAATTTGAGAGCGTGGGACGATTTGCTTAACTTAAGAAATATTAAGCAAATATGACTCACTTCTCCAACTTGTCCTTTTGCTTAACAGAATCCGCATCAGGCAGAGAAATAAGCAAGTCCCAAAGCTGACGTACCCGATCCTTCTTGTCCGGGACGTCTCTGTAGACCACTTCAACCTTAAATTTTGGGTTCCTCTTTTCTCTCATTTGTTTTATTTTGCTGGTTTATTTTTCAGCGTGGGCGGTTATTTCTAAATTACAGCTGTGGTGTTCTTTACACCATGCTTCGCAGGCTTTTGCCCACTTCTTTTCTTGATACTTCAGTTTGCATTCCGGACATTCATACAAAGGCGATTGAGATTGTTGCTCCAGCAACTTCTCGGCAGGAGAGATACCGCCAAGTATCTCGTGTGGAAAGTAATTCCAGGCATCGGTTACCAGCTCGAGGACATTGCTCAATTCCGAAGCGTCTCCTCCACGATCAAACATAGCCACGACTTTCATCATGTCGTCGTTGTCCTCTTCGTGGAAAATGGCGTCCCGAACGTGATCCAAAGTAAAATCACTCTCCGTTTCTTTGAGCATATCCACGAGCTCCTGCTCAATCTCTTTCCGACGTTCTAAAATTTGTTGCCTTGATTCTACTTCCATAAATTATTTCTCAAATTGACTTCGAGAATTCCAATAAGCGCAATGATCGCATCCTTCACCGGATTGCGGTATCGCACTGTCCAAGCATTTTTTAATTTCAAACAAGGTTTTTTCTACCCAGGAATCATCTCCTTTGTGTTCTATCAAATTCACATCAAAATCAATTCGCTTATCAAAAGCTTGCCGGTCCATTTTGCCGGTGCAATAAACAAAATATCCGATATCAGAAACCTTCAGCCCATTTTGTCGCAGAAGCCACTGGTAGACTTCCATTTGTCGCTTATAGCCATCTTGCCACTCCTTGTCCAATGCTTTTACCGCCTCGTCCTTTGCCGTTGCTTTGTAATCAACAACAATGTATTCGTCTTTTCCATTGATCCATAGATCGTCAATCGCACCGGTTACTAAAAATCCTGTTGGCTCATGTAAGTGTCTAATACCGCCAAAATTTCTCCTCCATTCATCAAGTTCATCGTGAGACATGGGTCGAGCATCTATGCCGTATTCTTTTTGAAGCGGATGTTGCTCATTTTTTACACGATATGAATCAAACTCCTGTTTTAGAAGATAGTCCACCGCGCTATTTATAGAAAAAGGAAATCCGGGTACTCGTTTTACGCCAAGCTTATTATCTATGTAGAAACATCGTGGACATTCCTTAAATAAATCAATCTTGGAGCGACTAAGCTTCCAATTCTTTCCTCCATAATTCCACGAGGCATCTCTGTTTGGGTTGTAGTATTCAGACATAAAATTAATTAAGTTGTTGCTTGTACGGCTACTGACTGAGGAATGATAATATTTTCCTTATCGTTGAGTTGAATGATAACCGGCTGTTTAAGCTTGAGCCCTTTGCCAATAGCAATAGCGTGCCTCTCTTCAAGGGTCGCAAGAGTATCTGCATAATCCTCCCCGATATAGTTTTCCAAGAATCCTTTTCCTGTATCATCAAAGACCCGTAAAGCAAAAATAGTATTGCACTGGTTGAGAATACTCTTGCTTACATTTGCTGTTCTTTGAGTAATAACCAAACTCCCCAAGCCATATTTTCTGCCTTGTAAGATCACTTTGGCCGTTCCGTTCGTAGCACTTTTGTCACCCTCACTTGCGACCGAATTCCATTCAGGGATTAATGAGTGAGCTTCTTCAAAAACCAGTAACACTTTGGCTTTCTTCTCATCGGCTAACGGAATTTTCATCAAAATCTTGAAAAGTTCTTCCGCAACGACCCTTGTCTTTTCCGCTTGGGTTAAATCAGTGGTGTTTACATTAAAACCAATTTTTTCACCCCTCGATGCCTTATGGTAGTCCACGTTATAAATACGGACTTGTTTGGTAGTTTCAAATTCTTTTGACTCTGGAACATTGTCAGCACCAAAAAGAAACTGGCATAAATCCTTATGGATTGCTTCTTTATATTCGCTTACATTTCCACTCTTTTCATGATTTTGTTTCTCTTTATTTGTATTCTCGTTTTCTTTGTGGATATATTCATACTTCGTGTTGATAGTATTAAAAGCATTCTCATCATCAGAAGTTATTGCCGTCGTGGCGGGTAAATAGGCTGGGAGTTCTCTTTTATACTCATTGGTTATATCAATACATATCACTTTAATTTTCTCTTCAGCAACCCTTTTCATAAGCTCGTAGGCTAAACAAGATTTACCAATCCCAAGAATACCTAAAATTGCAGTGTTATGAGTAACCAGTGAACTGATATCTTTTATCGGAATCTCTAAATCTGTATCAGGGAGGCGACCGATAGAATTTTGTGCAATTTCTTTAATTCTGGAACTAGAAACACTGCCAGAAAAAGCATAGAAAAGTGGGGAGAAAATTGAAGGCATCCATTTGCTCACATCCAAATCTTTCGTGTCTTTTTTATACTTTCCTAGTTTTCTAGCGATGCCGATTATGAAGCCATGCCGGTCAAAATTCTCAAGGTGTTCTTCTTTCGCGTTGCCATTTATGACTTGGTAGAGAGTTTCTTGTCCATAGATTAAAGTCTTTAGGATTGCACCCTCGCTAATTTTTTGCTCAAGTTTATTAGCCTCTCTGACAATTGAGAAGTTAATTGTGTTTATGTTTGAACCGCTTGATACATACCCTATAAATTGCTCTCTATCCTTGTACAGAGGATTTCCCTCAATCTTTGTTTTTAGAGAGTCATCGAGTGTGGAAATATCTAAAAGGTATACTAAATTTTCTTTGGCAAAAACTGACTTTGACTCAGTTATCATCTTCTTGTCTTTCAGATTTATTTTGAGAATGTCACCGCCCTCGTCTTGCACGAGATATATGCTTAACCACCTTTTGTTTAAAAGATACTTCGTATCCACCACCATTCCGATCGATCCAACATTGACCGATGTCTCTAGGGCAACCAAGTCTCCATATTTTACTGGCTTTGAGCTGTGCTTCGTATAGTCAATTTCAACTTTATAAAGCAGTGGATTTTCACAACCGATCGCTTGTCCTAGCTCATCTCCAATTTTATTTCCTAAATAATTAACCAATTTAGAAACTCTTTCTACCGCCAATCCAATGACATCAAAGAAGGTCAGACAAATCCAAAAAGTGATTATACCTATGAAGGCGATTATTTTCTCTGGCACTGCAAAATATGAGTAAGAAGCAGACAGATACACGACAGAAAAGATCACCTTCGATGCACCAAAACTTTCTACGAACCAATACAGGCTTTTGCTAATCTTTCGCCAAAAATCTGTTTTTGCATCCTTGAGAATTATGGTGATAATCCCAAGGATAAGGATTGTCATGGCATAATAGAAAATAAAAGTGTATCCAAAAAGAGCTTGCTTGTTCGACAGGCCGAATAATGCAATTAAAACAGCGGTCGAATTTGCAATCGCATCTGACGGCTTCGTAAAAAACGGCTCAACAATATATGCACCCAAAATGATCATGAACGCACCCGAATAAAACCAGATGCTGGAGTCAATGTTCGTGTCCCATGCAAGATTTCCAATAGTGCCTCCAACTATTTTGAAAAGAGCAAAAAGAATAACGATGTATGAAGACGCTACGATTATTCTTTGGTTTTGTGAGAGATTTATATTCATTCTCATTTTCTAGACAAGCTTCAGCGACTCAAAACCTTAACTCATCCCACTCCTTCCAATCGTCACGCTCGCATTTCTCCCAATCATAAGTAGCCTTGTCGCTGATATGCCAGGCACGATTACGTTCAATGACGATACCGCCGAAAAGCTTCTTGTTTTTCTGATCGACAATGTATTTTTGCAAAGCTTCGGCCTTAGCTTTGGTGTAAGTTTTGCCGTCCCGGTCCCCGGAGTCTTTAACTTCAAACAAACCGATCCTGCCGTCGGCGAGCTTCACTAAATAGTCCGGGTAGAACGTATAGATACCGCCGACATATTCATATTTAATGCCAAAGTAGTCCTGCTTGCTCTCGCCATTTTTCCACCACCAATCAATTTTAGAAGCGTTGTCGTTTAGGAATGACTCAAACTCACGCTCTGGTTTTGAGCGATCCACATTGAGATAGCACGGATCATAAGCATATTTTTTCGCTTTTATGATTTCATCGGTGTACTCGTTATAAAACTGCTCCGGCTGAAGCTCGAAAGGATATCGCTGTTCGCTTTCCTCGATACGCTCCCGGACTTCCTGTTCTTTAACAGCCTTGTAGTTATCAATCGCTGTAGCCAGCACATGCTCAAAGTAGCCACGATTTTTATCGTGCAAGAAAACCTTCTGCGCCATAAGCATATTTTCCTCACCCCAGCTCTTTGAACCGAGCACTCCCTGAAACCAGAGATAGATGGCCGCTTTGACCGACGGGACCGAACGCTTCACGTTCTTGAAAGGTCCAAGATTGTTTTTAATGGTCTGCTCAAAAAAGACCATGAGCTCGTCGGCCGCTACCTGAAGCTTGGCAAAACCCTCGGCACCGAGCTTACCCTCGAGCTCATCAAAACTTTTTATGTCCAAATGGGTATCGGCGATAATTTCTTGCTGATACTTCTTGATATTGAGATCAACACCCTTGCTCTCAACTTTCTTGGCGTTCTCCGCCGGTTTATTTTTGCGGGATACACCAAAGTATTTATTGGCTGTTTCTTCAAAGACATCATGGAAGCTGGATGTGACATCGCCATAATCCGCTCGAGCTTTGTAGTACGACTCTATCTTGAGCGATTTGTAATCCTTTATGCGTCCAGCTCGCAAATGCTTGATGATGTTCGGATTGTATTCTTCCTTTTTAACTTCAATTGATTTGAGATTGGTATAGATATAGCCACGATTCAGCATCTCGTTGCCGTAGTGTCGTTGTTCCGGCATACGCAAAATACGGCCAACAGTTTGGATTTCAAAAACGATGTTGTGAGTCTCCCGAAACTTCACAAGAATGTGTGCTCGAGGACAATCCCAGCCGGTATCAATGGCTTGCTTGAAAATAAGAAACTCAATCTCATTATCCGGCTCGGCAATCCAATCAATAAGCTCTGACTTCTGTTCGGCCAGCCAGATAGCCAGCTTGCCGTTGCCATGTCCATCTTTGCGTTCAACGATGTTCTTGCCAGCCAGAAATTTCTTCACCGCTTCAATCTTTTGGTCACCAGCTTCTGCGGTAGGAATCTGTACCAAAACCAAAGGATTGATATGTGCCCCTTCTTTTTCAAATGCCTTTTTAAGTTCTAAACGCTTACGATAGGCGGCCTCGAGTACAGCTGATTGTGAGTCATCTTCGGAAGCGGCGATTTTCTCAATATCCTCGTTGATGATGATTTCTTTCTTGATCATGCCTTCGTCAATCACATCTTTCGGCTCGACAATGACATAACCAGCACCGCCTCGAGCCAGTTCCTGGGTAAAACCAAGTTCCTGCTGTGGTCGACGTGGAGTAGCAGACATTTCAATTACAACATCGGCACCAATAAGGTCACGAAGCTCGTTTGCCCGGGCTGTATCGGCACTTACATGGCTTTCATCAATTATCAAAATAATCTTGCGTTGCTCTCTGGTCTTTTCCAATACATCCCGAAAGTTTAATTTCTCGCCGTCTTTCATGATCAGGTTTTTCCAGTCGCCAGATTGTCGTTCTTTACTGCGAAGTTTTTCCCAGTTGGCAACCACGACTTCGTTTTGCACGATCCGCTCTCGGCCACCACTGAACGCATCCTCAACAGAAGTCACTCGAGGAAAACCAGCAAACACTTTTTCGAGGGAATGTTTACTCTGTAAATGAAGCTCACCCTTGCCGATACTCATCCAAACAAAGCAAAAGTCGTCTTTTGGAAGCTCTTTGATAAGACTCTCAATGTACTTGGCCATCATGATCGTCTTACCGGAACCGGTAGGTGCTTGGAAAACGCAGACTTCGCCGGGTCCGTCATAACCCAAAAGCCTGACCGTTGTTTCGATCAATTGGTTGACTGCTTTTTCTTGATAGGGTTTAAGATCAATATTCATAAATTTGTTTGTAGACATCTAATATCTTTTGCGGAATCGGCTCGAGCGTAACTCCATGCCAGTTGGCGAATTCCGTCTTTGAGAGGCCGGTGGCATCGAGCGTGAAGCAATATAGTATTTTCTCGCCGTCCATTTTTTCAAGCTCTTTTTTCAAAGACGGCAAGGACTTGCGATCCAGAGAATAATAAACCGCCAGCGTCTTATCGCCCTGTTGGAATATACGATAGTGGTCAGTCTTTTTTACTTCATCAAACACGCCTTCTCGCAAGCAAAGCATTTCAGTGCATTCGTGCGTTATGCGTGTCTTAAAGTCATCGCCGTTGGCATTCTTTTTTACGAATTTTGTCTTGAAATATTTAAGAGAGCCACCCAAACCAGCTACTTGCTCACCGTTCTTATTTTTATAGCCTTTGATAACTCTCTTAATTCTTTCCAGTGTCACTTCATCACAAATATTATTTTCATTATTAGTGCATAAAATAAATGTACGGCTACCTTCATCCTCTTTATTTAACTCCATCACCGCATGGCCAGTAGTACCTGAACCGGCAAAGTAATCTAATATGATCGCGTCTTTCTTGTTTTTAACGATCATGGCTATCATATCGAGAACAGTATAAAGCGATTTTGGATATGGAAATGCATTTGCTTTTCCCATTATTTGAGTTAGCAAATTGCTTCCTTGTGTACCAGCGTTATATCTAGGCCCCTTCCAAACACTAAAAATAGGGGCTTCAATATCGCCAAACTTTTTTACTAACAAAGCACCGTTCTTTGTATACTCAATAGCTTCTGCTTCAATTAATCTTTGCATCGTGTCTCGGTTATAACGCCAGACACGCTCACCGCCGTCTTTGTCCAGCGGATAAATTCGCAAATAACCCTCTGGCGTTTTACCAGTAGAATATTTCTTTTGATCTCTCGGTATTTCCGGTCCCACACCGACAACCGATGATAATTTGGGATCAACAAGAATCGCAAAAAACTGACGATAACGATTTTTGCGCCAGTTATTTTCTCCCTGACCAGATCGCTTAAGTGGCCAACGACTTTCGCCCGAGTCCACCGTCCGGCCTCGAATACCAATATCTTTTGGTGTGCATACATAGGCATACTCGTGGGTTCTCGAGACGGCAATAGAACCAGCACCTTGAGGATGATGTTCAACGACGATCAAACTCTTGTCATGGCTCGAAAATATCTCATCGAGCAATAGACCAAGTGTATTGAGTTCGTAATCATCGATTGCAACAATAATGGTTCCATCATCTTTCAAGAGACTACGGGATAATTTAAGTCGCTTGTTCATCAGCGATATCCACTTGCTGTGTCTCCATGGGTCATTTGCATCGACATAATCATTATTATATTTCCAGTCTTTTGCACCGGTATTGTATGGAGGATCGATATAGATCACGTCAATTTTTCCTTGATGTGTGAAATTCAAAACCGACAAAGCGTGGTAGTTATCGCCCTCAATCAAAATATTGACCGGCTTTGATGAGTCCTTATCCGTAATTTCTTTGGTGCTGATTTCTTTCAACACCGGCAAAGCATTCTCTGCGTCCTTTTCAAACTGTTCTTTGACTTTCTCCTCATCCCAAATAAGCCCGTACTTTTTGCGAGTCTCCAGCTTCTCAACAATCTTAATCAGATCGTCTTTACTGAACTGTGAGTAGTCTTTTCCGTTTTTGGCGATTTCCTTTGACATAAAATTATTTCTTCTTTTTCCTTACGTTACTGGTCTCCTCAAGAAAGGCGTTGAGATCAGACTGTTTGATCCGCCAGACTCCGAGCTTAGATGCCTTTAATCGACCAGACTCAATATACCGGGTAACTGTGCGAGTATGTACTCGCAAAATATCGGCGACTTCCTCGATCGTAAAAAGTTTTTCGATGTCGTTCATAAATTTGCGTTAGTGTTGATACCATTTTACCCTTTCTTAAATTCATTGTCAAAATCGCCGTCTTTTGTCATTTTTAATTCAGTGACAAAAAAGAGCTATCATCGAGATCAGAAAGGGAGAATCATTACTATTAATCAGTTAAGAGAGATAGTAAGTTTAGTGAATAGAGGGTAAAAAACGGGTCCCATTCACTAAAGTTTGGCATTTCCGTAGTAATACACTTTTGTATCATTACGGAAATGTACACCCCACTCTGGCAACAAAGTAGGTAAAAGTGGTAAAATAAACTCAACAGTTAAATAAGTGCCTCACGAGGCAACCTGAAAGGCATTCCGAGTTCAAGGGCTCGCGATCTAAAGTCACTTTTTTGTGATAACGGATCGCGAGCCTTTTGTTTAACTGGACAATGAATATGAAAA
>Ga0155487_135_pt1 | contig 16540 bp, 15 predicted proteins | sample RifCSPhighO2_12_FD_107145 | JGI IMG/M metagenome (GOLD analysis project Ga0155487, IMG submission 107145) | Candidatus Blackburnbacteria bacterium RIFCSPHIGHO2_12_FULL_44_25 | reverse complement strand
CGGAAGAGGCGAAGTGTGTTGTAGATTAAGTCCGAAAAGTCCATGACTCCTTCTTTGGTCTTTATTTCTTCGTATTTTTTATAGGCGCTTGCTAATTCTAACCATTTGGAGATTTCTTGTTTTGGACTGTTTTCGTTTTTGATCTTTAATTTTTGATTTTGAGCCCAGTCATAGTATCGATTGGGTGAGACGTCTTCGTCTTGCAGACGTGAGAAATGTTGAAACATCCCGGACAGGAACTTGGTCGGGTTACCAAGAGGGCGAAAATAAGAAAGGTCGAACTCAAATAAATGCTTCTTCATTAGGCGTACCCCTTCGGCTTCAGTTATAAGCCTGTAGCGAGGGTCAAGACCAATATCAAGGGCATCGTTTTTTAATATACGGTCCCCGAAAGAATGAAAGGTAGAGATCCACATTTGGGTGTATCCGTATGGCATAGCAATGTCTACTCTTTCTTCCATCTCTTGCGCGGCTTTTTCTGTGAAGGTTAGGGCAAGGATCTCCGGAGGAAGGACGCCTTTTTCAAGTATTAGGTGTTTGATCCTTTCGGTTATAACTGTTGTTTTACCGGTGCCGGCACCAGCGATAACAAGAAGCGGTCCTTTGCCCCATTTTACGGCTTCTTCTTGGGACTTATTTAGTTGTTTGTCAGTTGGCATTTGGGGAGGATACTGTGGGAGCTTGGAGTTCAGAGACTTCCTCTACTGTTTCTTTGCCTAAAACTTGGGTTGATGAAATTTTATGCCCCAACTGAGCAAAGACGGAGGAAAGGTTGGCCATGGTATTGTAGGAATTTGTGACGTGCCTTCCTAGTACTCCCAAGACGTCCCCCGTTTTGTCGTAGTCTTTTTGGATTGCGCGAATAGAGGATAAGACTGTGCGGGCTTGTTGCTCTATTCTTTTTCCTTCAAAACTCAAAAGGATAATCCGCAAATGCGCATACATTGTTGTGGGGGAAACAGGATAGACTCGTTGTGTGCGGGCGTATTCTATAACCTCTTCGAGGTTTACAATCTCGTAGTAGACAGCTTCTGATGGAATGTACATTATTGCAAAATCTACAGTGCCTTCTTCGGGAAGGATGTATTTTTTGGAGATTGCATCTATATGTTTTTTAATATCTCTTGAGAATTCCTTCCTTGCTCGATCTCTATCAACCTCAGCCTCCTCTTTGATCATTTTTTGGAAGTTCTCCATTGGGAATTTGGAGTCTATCGGAAGAAGGCCCGCGTCAGTTTTTAGGGCTACGTCTACTTTTTCCCCGGACTTAAACTGGTGCTGAAGGTAGATTGCACCTTTAGGAAAGATTTGGGACAGGAGGTCCTTTAAAACTTCCTCCCCCAGGTTTCCTCGGAGTTTTGGGCTTCGTAGGAAATCTTGAAGATCCTTCATTGACCTTGAAACCTCGGAGAACTGGCCTGCCTCTTTTTGGAGATCTCCAATAACCCGGGCTGCGCGATCTAGTCTTTCGTTAATATCCCTTGTGTTTTGGCTTAAAATATCGGCGATGTTTTTATTGCTTTGGGAGATCATCTCTTGGTTTGATTTAAGCCATTCGACGGTGGTTGAGTCTTCCTTGGGGGTGGACAGTTTTTTATTTAAGAGCCAGAACACTCCACAGAAGCCGGAACCAATAATAAGAAGAGTAAGGAGGAGCTCTTGGGACATTGCGACCAATTCTACTTGCGATCCTACTTTAAAGCAAGGCTTTGCTTGTTAGGATGAGAACCTGAAGACAGAACCTTGCCACTTTGTGGTAAGAACCTGAAGACAGAACCTTGCCACTTTGTGGTAAGAACCTGAAGACAGAACCTTGCCATAGGAATGGTAGAATGGGGTGGTGAGCAAAGGAATAGAGGACAAAATACGACGTAGGAGGAGTTTTTTACCTGCTTTGATTTTGGGGGTCCTTTTTCTTGTAGGCTGGCTTACTTTTTTGTTTTTTGTTCCCCCTCAGAATGTGTTTTTAACTTTTGGTTTCGTTGCTCTTTTGTTTTTGAGCCTGTTGTTTTTTTCTTCTCTTTTGATGGGGAGAACAAGACGGGGTCTTGTTTTTTCTTTGGGGGTGGTTTTGTTTCTAGTCTTGGGGTATTTTGGCGCAGGAAATTGGCTGAATTTTATTTTACTTACCGCCATCGGCGTAACACTTGAGTACTATTTAAGTAGAAGAAGGTAGCGAATTGACTCGGATGATCCTAATTGATACACTTTGTTCAATCCTGACATGCGAGTTTCTAAGAGCAAGGTTAACCCACACCTCAAGAAGGAGCTTTTTTCGACCCTTCACCAGACTATTGCTGACTTAAAAACACGGGAAGAAGTAGGTTTGTTTTTAGAGGCATTTTTATCTCCTGCGGAACACGAGACTTTAGTTAAGCGCGTTGCTGTTGCTTATTGGCTTGACAAGGGGCGTGGTTATAACAACATACGAGACAATCTGAAGGTTTCCAGCGCTACAATTGCTGCAATTCGGGACGCATATCAAAATCGACCAGGAGTCAAAGTTGCTTTGAGCAAAATTCGCGCAGAAGAGTGGGCGAATGTTTGGAGCCAGAGGATTAAGAAGATTGTTAGATGAAACTCACACGCCCTAAAGGGCGTGGTATCATTTCTTGTATAAACCTTCGGTTTAACCCCGCCTGTGGCGGGGACGATCTTCGAAGGGCAAGGGTATTTAGGATCGGTACAATAAATTAGGCAGATCAAACACAAATTGACATAACACGTTCTCAGACATACAATTAGACAGATGAACACACAACCCTCCAGCATCGAGATGATGATGGCCCGTTAAGGGACGGAGGTTTTGTGGCTTTTTAAGAACCTCCGGAAGGAGGTTTTTTAGTTTTTAAACATGAACAAATTTTATATTTCCTGTGCGATACCATACGTAAACGCCAAGCCTCATATTGGGCATGCTCTGGAGTTTATCCAAACTGACCTGATTGGTCGGTACCACAGATTGCTTGGCGATGAGGTGCTTCAGCTAACTGGGGGAGACGAGAATGCGTTGAAGAATGTTCAAGCGGCTGAGGCCGCTGGAGAAGGTGTGCAGAGTTTTGTTGATAAGAATGCGCAACTATTTTTTGATTTGACTTTGAAACTAAACACTCGATTTGATGTTTTTCAAAAAGGGTCGGATAGGGAAAAACACTACGCTTCATCGCAGAAGTTGTGGGAACTTTGTGCTGAAGCAGGAGATATTTATAAAAAATCCTATAAAGGGCTTTATTGTGTCGGGTGCGAAACTTTTTACTCTCCCGAAGAATTAAACCAACAAGGAGAGTGTTGGGAGCACCCTGGTAAAAAGTTGGAAGAAGTCGAAGAGGAAAATTACTTTTTCAGATTGTCAAAATATCAGGATAAGATACTTCAACTTGTTGAGTCCGATGAATACAAAATAATTCCAGGAAAGAGGAAAAATGAGGTCTTGGCGTTTGTTAAGTCGGGACTTCAAGATATTTCTATTTCCAGAAGTAATGAGCGGGCGAAAGACTGGGGGGTACCTGTTCCTAACGACCCAGCGCAACGCATATATGTATGGTTTGACGCTTTAAACATTTATCAGTCCGGGGTTGGCTTTGGCTGGGATGAGGAGATGTATCAAAAGTGGTGGCCAGCTGATTTGCAGGTAATAGGAAAAGGAATTCTCAGATTTCATGCCGTTTACTGGATTGCGTTCCTACTTTCTGCTGATCTCAAGATACCCAAAGCTTTATTGGTTCACGACTATTTTACCGTTAACGGCCAAAAAATGTCTAAAACGGTGGGGAATGTTTATGATCCTGTTCCTTTATTAGATAAGCATGGTGCAGATCCTGTTCGTTACTACTGTTTGGCCAAGATTTCCCCTTTTGACGATGGTGACTTTTCGGAGGATAAGTTTTTCGAAGTTTACAATGCAGACTTGGCAAACAACTTGGGAAATCTTGTGTCTCGTGTGGCAAAGCTTGGTGAAAACATTGGTCTTACCGTTGGTCAGACGGAAGTTAGTGAGTTTGACAGGGAAGTTGTTGAAAATCTTGATGATTACAGGTTTGATTTGGCGCTACAAACCATTTGGAGATGGATTGATAGTTTGAACAAGAAAATCGATTTGGAGAAGCTTTGGGAGAACACGGTGGATAAACAACCTGTTTTGGTGGAGATCGTTCATGAAATCAGAAAAATTGCTTTTAATCTTCGGCCTTTTTTGCCGGAGACTGCGGAAAGGATTGGTGGCCAGTTCAAGGGACCTAAGATTTCTGCTGCTCAGCCTCTTTTCCCGCGCATTTAAGTGAAACAGGGATGGTATCGGAGTTGTGCGGAGAGTGTGGGCACGGATGTGCAAGGTTTGCATATCCGTGCCCGAGTGTTTTTTGTGGGCTCCAAGAATCCGCTAGCCAAGTCCTACCGCGAAGCGGCAGGCTTGTGGCGACTAGCCAGGTTCTTATGCGGGAACCCCCAGGACAAAGAGGCCGATGGTGTCGCCCCAGTCGCCAGGATGGCAGCTGTTCGTAAGGACGACGTCGCCATCGAAATAGCCAACGACCACCTGGTCGAGGCCGTCGGGCGGAGGTTGGTGGCCATCTGTCCAGGTGTATTGGCCCCTCAGCAGGTGTTTGCCTGCCTTTTTTAGGTGACTTTCCAGGACTTCCCGGACGGTCAGCGGATTGCCGACAACCCAGCGAAGGCCTGGCACTACCGGAAGTCGATCGAGAATGTCTCGGACACAATGGTCCCGACCTTCGACTTCGTCGTAGGTGTAGCCGAGGCTGGGCTCGACCAGGGCGGGAAGGTAAATTACCTCACCACACGAAACCTGCGTCAGGCGAGAGTGCTTGAACTGGCCGCCGAGGGCGCGAACCGTTGCCAACACTCCAGGTTCGAACGTGTGGCCTACTAGGGCTGTCTGTGCGCTCACAAGTGTCCCTTTCTTTTGGGCTATAACCTTGAACCGTCAAGGTGCGAACTCGCCTCACGTTTGAGGTAAGTGAGTTATTATACCAAACTTACAGCCTATAGTCAAGTTTGGTTGGTGCGAAGTTCTTCGTGATACAATACTAGCTATCTTCTTATGCTTAGGCGTTTTATTCTTGCGCACGAAAAGGGCTTCCATAGGTTTTTGGAGATATTACCTGGGTTTTTTTCGTGGAATTTAATTCTGTTCCCATATTGGGGAATTTTGGTTTTTCCTGTGGTTGTTGCCTATTTTGTTTTACTTTTTGATATTTATTGGTTTTTTCAGAGTTTGATTATTGCTGTTACTGCTAGTGTTTCCCATCTTCGGATTCAGGCTGCTAAACGTTTTGATTGGTTAGGGGAACTTAAAAGTTTCCCAGATTGGAAGAAGGTGCAGCATTTTATTGTTGTTCCTACATATAAAGAGCCGATCCACATTTTAGAGAGAACTCTTAAGGCTATTGCAAACCAGGATCTTCCGGGGGACCAGATAAACGTAATTCTTGCCATGGAGGCAAAAGAGGACCCGGTAGCACGAGAAAAGAAAGTAGCTTACTTGACGCGGAAATTCAAAGACAAATTCAGAAATCTTTTAATAACGGTTCACACATTAGTACCTGGAGAGGTTGTAGGAAAGGCGGCAAACGAAAGGTATGCGATTTTGGCGGCTTCTAAAAAGCTTGTTGGGAAAGGCGGGAGGAGGATTGATCCTAAATATATAGTGGTTACTTCGTGTGATGCGGACCACACATTTCACCCAAAACATTTTTCTTATCTTACTTATAAATTCCTTGACGATCCCAATCGGTACTATAAATTCTGGCAGTCTGCCGTAATGTTTTATCAGAATATATGGAAGTTGCCAGCCTTAACTCGTGTTGTTAATTCTTTTTCTTCGATTTGGAATCTTTCCCAACTCCCGAGGCGCGACAGATTGGTAAACGCTCAAAATTATTCGCTATCGTTTTCTTTGCTTTCCGAGGTTGGTTATTGGGATGCTGATGTAATACCCGAGGATTATCACATCTTTTTTAAGTGTTTTTATAAGACTCGCGGAAAAGTTGAGGTGGAGGCTATTTATTTGCCTTTATTTGCTGATGCTCCAGAATCTGAGACTTTCTGGGCTACCTTAAAAAATCAATACTTTCAATATCAAAGATGGGCGTGGGGGGTGTCTGATGATCCTTACGTTATTAAGAATTACTTTTTAACTCCTGGTGTACCATTTCTTCTTAAGACATATCGTGTCTTGAGCCTGGTTCGGGAACATTTCTTGTGGCCTGTTAACTGGTTTATTATAACTTTAGGGATTTCGATTCCAGTACTTCTTAACCCAGAGTTTTCAAGAACAGTCATAGGCTACACTTTGCCTGGAATCTCCTCGATAATGCTCACTGTCGCTTTGTCTTTTCTTATAGTTATGCTTCTTATTGAGGCTCAACACAGGCCACCAAGGCCTGACTATGTGCCTCGTTGGCGTGCGGCACTTTTGCCTGTGGAATACTTGCTTATGCCTATCGTGGGATTAGTCTTTGGTGCCTTACCGGGGCTTGATGCCCACACAAGGCTGATGTTGGGAAAATATCTTGAGTATCGGGTAACGGAGAAAGTCTAGTACAATAGGGAATCTACATGGTGTTATTTAAGAAGAAAGTTGTACTGTTTGGAGAAGAGCAAACAATCTCCATAACTCCGTTAACGCTTCTTGTTTTGTTGGGGTTGATACTTCGGATCCCCAATCTTTTTGAGCCTTATTGGTATGGGGACGAGGCGATTTACCTTGCTGTAGGCCAAGGAGTGCGCCAGGGTTTACTTTTGTATCGAGATATTTTTGACCACAAGCCTCCTTTGATTTATTTGATCGCTGCACTTTCGGGTTCCTTGTTTTGGTTTAAAACTGTGCTTCTTGTTGTAAATTCCGTGTCTATTGTGGTTTTTTGGAAGCTGGCGGTGTTGGTTTTTAAAAACAAATCTAAGCCTGTGTTTCTCTCCTCCTTAATTTTTACCCTTCTTACTACTTTACCGTTTATTGAGGGAAATCTGGTAAACAGTGAGGTCTTGATGCTTCTCCCCACGTTGTTTTCTTTTTACCTTGTTGCGGACCCGGTAAAGAACACCCCTAGGAGAACCTTTCTTGCCGGATTGGTATTTTCTTTGTCGGTTCTACTTAAGGTGCCTGGGATATTTGATGTTTTTGCGGTCGGATTTTTTTGGGTTATATCAATACGAAACAGGAAGAGTTTTATTCGCGTAGTAAAACACTCTGCTGCACTTTTTTTAGGAATTGCAATTCCCATCTTTGTTTCTGTTCTTTATTTCGCGGTCCAAGGGGCTTTGCTCGCATACTGGGAGGCTGGGTGGAGTCAGAATTTTAACTATATATCTCGGTGGGTAGGGGGTGGTGCTTCGGGACAATCGGGTCTAGTTTGGAGAGTGGTGGTTTTAGTGGGAATAATGGCTGTGTTGGCAGTTTTGAGACGCTTCTTTAGTCCGAGGGTGCTGTTTTTGTGTGTTTGGTTTGTATTTTCACTATTTGCGGCACTTTTATCTGGGAGACCGTATCCTCACTACTTAATACAGGTTGTTCCTTCTTTTTGTTTACTTCTTGGGGTTTTAGGGTTTGGACTTTTTCGAGAACGATTTCTGCCTATTCCGTTTTTCATTCTTTTATCGGTTTCGGTTCTTTATTACAAGTTTTATTACTATCCGACCGGTTCATATTACAAAAACTTTATTTCCTTCTCACTAGGACAGAAAACCAAAGATGAGTATCTCGCGGCATATGATAAAAAAACTCTTCGCACTTATAGTCTGGCTACGTTGATTGCTAATAGGACAGGAGAAGATGACAGAGTGTTTATTTGGGGGACTGCTCCAGAAGTTTATGCTTTGTCTCGTCGGGTTCCGCCGATAAAATATGTCACTTCCTTTCACCTGGTTGATTTTGGTAATACCGGCGAAGCGTTATCGACTTTCCAAAAAAACAAGCCTAAGTATATCGTCTTGTTGCCTGAGGAAAACCGATCATTTCCTGGTTTGTCTGCATTTATTAACACCAATTACGTTTATATCGAGAGTGTTGATGGTGCCCAGGTTTGGAAGCTGATTAACCCAGACCTGGCCCGACTGCTTGGAAAGTGACGATGATAGAAATGAAACAAATAGGAATTCGTTTTCGACTTCGTATTGGCGACCTTTTGCCTCAACATGCTCTGGTACGAAGGTTTTTTCTCTTTAGTGTTGCCTCTGCTCTTCTGACCTTGGGGTTTTTAGGGTTTACCTATCAACGCTTACCGCCTGAGGTTCCACTTTTTTATAGTAATCCTTGGGGCAAGGAACAGTTGGCGAGGCCGTATTTTTTATTTCTTCCTTTGGCTTTATCTTGTATCTTCTTGGCTCTGAACATTGTTTTGGCAAAAAAGAGCTTTGTTGGACACTCTTTTGTACGTGATTTGTTATACATTGGTACGGGGCTTATATTTCTTTTGGCCACGGTTACTACAGTTAGGATAGTTTTTCTGATTATTTAGAACAATGGACATTTTACGCTTATTTTTGTTTCCGGCTTTCGTCTCTTTTGTTATTTCTCTTGCGGCAACATGGGTTGTAATTAAACAGGCTCGAAGGTTGAAAATTTTGGACGATCCAAAGAGGAGACGTCACCCTGCGACGCTTCACACCAAAGCCACTCCACGCGGGGGAGGTATCGGGCTTTTTATTGCGATCTTTCTGACCAGTGTTATTTTTTTACCTCTTGATCAACGCCTTTTAGGAATTCTTTTAGGGGCAGCAGTTATTGTGTTCATTGGGTTTTTAGACGACAGAAGGGATGTTAATCCTTATATAAGGTTGGCAGGGCAGTTGTTGGCCGCAATGGTTGTTGTGGGATCAGGAATCGGGATTGCGTTTGTGTCTAATCCTTTTGGAGTTGGAACTCTAGATCTTTCCAATCCGCAGATACAGTTTACCTTGTTTGGAGAGACTCATACTGTCTGGATACTCTCGGCTGCTTTTGCGACTGTATGGATTATAGGCCTCATGAATGCTGTTTCTTGGTCGTCTGGGGTTGATGGTCAATTATCGGGATTTGCTGCAATTTCCGCTTTGGTTATTGGATTGTTGTCCTTTCGCTTCTCTGCTGATATTACTCAGTGGCCTATAACCATTCTTGCTGCTTCGGTTTTTGGGGCCTTTTTGGGGTTTTTGCCTTACCATATATACCCTCAGAAAATAATGCCGGGGTTTGGGGGGGCGACTCTGGCGGGGTTTATGTTGGCCGTTTTGTCAATCTTGACCACTGCTAAGGTTGGTACTTTGCTTTTAGTTTTGGCAATTCCGATTGCGGATTTTATATATATAGTTGTTAGGAGGATTTTATCCGGTAAGTCCCCCGTTTGGGGGGATCGAGGGCACTTACACCATAGGCTTCTCAACGCGGGTTTTAGTAAAAGAAAGATTGCATACTTTTATTGGGTGGCTACTGCATTTTTGGGAGTTTTGGCTTTTAATTTGAATGCTCTGGGTAAGTTATATACAATCGTAGGTATAGTGCTCGCAGTTGGAGCTTTGATAATATGGTTAGCCTTGCGATCGCAATCCTTAAAACAGCCAGACCGCGGCAATGGCTAAAAAACCTCTCTATTTTTGCGGCTTTAGTGTTTACGGGGAACCTCTATGAGGAGGATCTTTTTAAGTTAACTCTTGTTGGCTTTGTAGCACTTTCCTTTTTGGTCTCTTCGGTCTACTTCATAAACGACGTTTTTGATGTTGAGTCGGATCGCGTTCACCCGTTTAAGAGAAGGAGGCCTATTGCCTCTGGAAGGTTAAGTATTCCACTTGCCCTTTTTCTCTCTTTGTTGGGTGTTGTTGGTGCTTTTCTTCTCTCATATACCCTTTCTCGGACTTTCTTTTGGGCCTTATTTTCGTATTTCATTTTACAGATTATCTACACCCTCTGGCTTAAAAAGCTTGTAATTTTGGATATTTTGGTAATTGCCACAGGATTTGTTTTGAGGGTTTATGCGGGAGTGTTTTTGATTGATGCACATCTTAATGTGTGGTTTCTTTTGTGCGTAGTTTCAGTTTCCCTTTTCTTGGCTGCGGGGAAACGAAGGGCAGAATTGGCTTTGCTTCATGCAAATGCGTCGCAGCATAGAAAGACTTTGGGTATGTACTCGCCAAATCTGCTGGATTCCTATTTGTCGATGTTTGCGACAGCCACTTGGCTTTCGTGGGCTTTGTTTACGTTTTTTACGGATGCTCAACGGGATTTTTATGTAAGCCGAGCTGTTGCGCCGGATCTTTTATCATCTTTACCTTTGGCAATTTTGGGGGTTGGGAAGCCTTTGATGATTACTATTCCGGTTGTTGTTTTTGGGGTTATGCGGTACCTGCAGATTGTTTACGACGGGTCGAGGGCTGAGACTCCGGAGAGAGTGTTGACTTCGGATAGACCACTTTTGGGATCGATTATAATTTGGGGGCTTTTAGTTTTATTTGTGATTTACTTCTTAACTCCCCGAGCGGACGGATTTTAAGGGTTTGATGGGTTCCGGCGGCTCTTGAATTTCAAGCTTTGTGTATTTCTACACGTGACTTTAGCAAGAGCCGCCGGACGATAAGTGAGAAAGTGGCGGTGTGGGCGTGACGCCAAGGCCGCGGGCCAGGTTGGTAATCGCGGCTCACCGTGCCACTCTTAAACACCTATCTCGCCTGTTAGCACGCCCCATAGCAGCCGTAGTCCACCAACAACGAGCAGGACAACAGCAACAAAGACAAATGTAGACAAGATAGACAATCCAGATCTCTCAGCAACCACCAAGAGAACAACAATAAGGGTAATAAACCAGAAAGTAGGCAAAGCAAGTCTCCTTTTCTCGAGCAAATCACGCTCGCGACGTCTCCTCCAGCAGAAGTGGCCGGGGCCTTCTTCTGATGGCGAAGCCTCCTTGTGTCATCTGCGACACCAAGCGTTTACACCATAAGCCACCTTGTTTCTGTTGTATTGCAGCAAGGTGTAGTAGTTCTCGTTCACGCTGGCTGAGCGGTTCCACAGACCTCTTCTCCGTCCCGTTTCCGGCCACTGAACCAGACACCGGTTTGCGTTTTTATCTGCAGGCATTTTCTAAAAGTGCTGTGTGCAGCTTCTGAGCAATGCTCAATTGGTATTATACCACAGAAGTTTGACTATAGGTTTTATGAGGGAGATTTTTGGGCGTATTCTGCGGAGATCCAGCCTGTTTTTCCTTTTTCGTATTCGATTTTATACCATTCCCCGGTCTTGTCTTCTTCTATGAAAGCATATTTTTTGCCCGGGGTGACTCTGGCAATTTCCGGGGAGGTTTTCAAGGCTTCTTCTCTTACCCTTAAAAACCCTGTTCCTGTATCTTGGATTTCAACCATAGTTTGCGTTGGTTCGTCTTGGAGCTTTGCAGACTCTGAGGCTTCCTCTTCTTTGGGTTTGGTTGATTCGTCCTCTGCCAGAAAGACTACGATTGTTAATTTGTAACCTTGAACAGGCTTTAGCCCTCCAATATCGCGTGTTAGATAACCTGGGTGGGAAATTGTGAGGGTGTGTTCTTCGGTCGTAGAATTTGCTATCGGAACGGGGGTAAAACCTCGAGTCTCGCTGTCAAATTTGACCTCAGCCGAGTCCGGAATAGAAACTACGGCTAGTTCTGCTTTTTTACCGCCTATTTTCTCAAAAGACAAAATCTCCCCTGCGGAAGTATTGTCTTTTTCTCCAAATTCACGCCTAATAACGGTAGTTACGCCCTCAGTAAGGTTCACTTTTGTTTCCCAGAGTGCAAGGGGTTTATCTGAATTTGTAGGCACGAGTCTTACTGTCACTTCACCCGGTTTTCTAAACTCTTCATAGGGGGTACTTGTTGCTACCTGTTCGCCGTTCACATATACCGAGGCTGAGACGTTGGTTTCTGCTATTTCGAGCTTAGCCTGGGCCGGAGAAAGGCGGTTTTTAAGAAGAAAGAAGCCTGCTGTGAGGCCAAAAAGGACCAGGATTGTAATAAGAAGCCATTTTTTATCCATAAACTTCCGAGGGTTTTGAAGTCGGTAACAGTGAGGATACCAGAAGCTAATTTTAAGCACAAGGGGGTGGTTTTATGGTAGAATGTTGGCTGGAGTGGCGCCGTGGCGAAGTGACCCAACGCGTTCGTCTGCAAAACGAATATTCGCGGGTTTAAATCCCGCCGGCGCCTCACACTCTCTTAAGCTTGACTTTTGGCTGATTTTCGGGTATAATTTGCATCGATCCTGAAACTATGTTTGTTTTCAGGGTTTTTTGTTTTTCAGACCTTCAAACAAGGCTCATCCTGCTTCATTTTTGAGCCTGTAGCCCATGAACTGATTCGTTCATCTTGTGGGTATTTCTGAGGGCTTCCCCGCCGGAGGCGGGGCATATGAAAAAACTGACTACCAATTTTGGGAGTTTTAGGATCCACTTGCAAATTACGAAAAGGCGTGGAGATTCTTCTGTTGATCCTCTTTTCTTAAGCCTGTCTGAGCTTGCGTCTGTTCGCTCAGGCAACAAGATTAGTCGATTTTTCCGCCATTTCTTTGAACACGCAAACGTGCGTAAATTTGTGGGTCGCAATTTGGCGGCTTTTGTGGTCGCTTCTTCTGTTATTACCCCAAACGTTGCTGCTATTGCCAATACTGGCACTTTCGAGGCTAATACTCTTGCTGAGATTGTGCAGCCTTTGTCTACAGATGTTGTGGTTCAGTATCCTACTGAAAAAGTGAAGGTTAACCAGGGATACAGGCTGTTTCACCCCGGAATCGATCTTGAAGGCGTAACTGGGGATCCCGTACACCCCATTATGAAGGGTCATGTCGCAAAGATTGAGCGATCCAGATTTGCTTATGGAAACTCTATTATTGTTGACCACGAGAATGGATATTCGTCTCGTTACGCACATTTGTCTTCTATGATTGTGCGTGAGAAGGAACAGGTGGACACTAAAACTGTTATTGGAGCTGTTGGATCTACAGGGCGCTCAACCGGAGATCATCTTCATTTGGAAGTTTACAAAGAAGGAAGAAACGTTAACCCTCAAACTATTTTACCTCTGTAACTTTTCTTGCTTCAGAAGACAAGGTACGCGACTAGTAGTCCATCCCACCCATGCCGCCAGGAGTTGGCATCTTCTCGGGCTCAGGTTCGGTTGCTACTAAACCTTCTGTCGTCAAAACCATCATCGCAACTGAGGCTGCATTTTGGACAACCGATCGAGTGACCTTTGCAGGGTCTAGTATGCCTGCTTCGACCATGTCTTCAAATTTTCTAGTCATTACATTGAAGCCGTAATTGGGGTTGTCTGAGGCCACAATCTTTTTTGTAATTTCCTCGTCGTTTTCACCGGCATTCTTTAGGATCCAGCGTGCGGGTTGACTTAAGGCGTCGTAAAGTATGTCTACTCCTGCTTGTTCGTCTTCGTTGTCTGTCTTTACTTTCTTTAGTGCTTCCCTTGCCCTTAAGAGGGTTACGCCGCCGCCTGCAACTATCCCCTCTTCCCGGGCTGCTTTGGTTGCTTCTACTGCGTCTTTTACGCGTTCTTTCTTCTCGTTGAGTTCGACTTCTGTTGCTGCTCCAACATTAATTTGTGCAACTCCGCCTGCTAGTTTTGCTAAGCGTTCCTGGAGCTTCTCCCGATCAAAATCTGAAGTTGAATCTTGGACTGCTTTTTTAAGTTGACTTATCCGTGCCTTAATTTTCTCTTTGTCGCCTTTTCCGCCGATTATTCTTGTATTGTCTTTGTCTGAAGACACTTTGTCTGCTTCGCCTAGGTCTTCTACTGTTACAGATTCTAAGGTTCTACCTGTGTCTTCTGAGATAACAGTTCCGCCTGTTAGGACTGCAATGTCTTCGAGCATTTCTTTTCGCCTATCTCCAAACCCTGGGGCTTTGACTGCCAAGACACTAAAAGTTCCACGGAGCTTGTTTACAACCAACATTGCCAACGCTTCACCGTCTATTTCGTCTGCAATAATCACGATGTTTTTAGTAACTTTAACTGTGTTTTCTAAAAAGGGAAGAAGGTCTTGAATCGCAGAGATTTTTTTGTCGGTTATTAAAATTTTAGGGCTTTCTGTTTCTGCTTCCATTCTCTCGGGATTTGTAACAAAATAAGCAGAAGCATAGCCTCTGTCGAATTCCATTCCCTCTTTGTATTCCACTTCTATTGTTAGCCCTCTCCCCTCTTCTACTGTTACAACGCCTTCGTTGCCTACTTTTTCTAGGGCTTCTGCGATGATTTTTCCAATCTCTGGGTTTTGCGCAGAATTTGTTGCCACCTGTTCAATTTCTTCTTTCTTTTGGACGGGTTTGGCAATTTTTCCGATCTCTTCTAGAACTGCTGCTACCCCTTTTTCGATTCCTCTTTTCAGAATCATTGGATTGGCGGGGGACTTTTCGGAGTCAACCTTATCCATGCCGGCTTTTGTTATTACTTGAGCAAGCAATGTTGCAGAGGTTGTTCCGTCACCTGCAACGTCGTTGGTTTTGGAGGCAGCTTCTCGTACAAGCTGAGCACCCATATTCTCAAATGGGTCTTTGAGGTCTATTTCCTTGGCAATAGACACACCGTCATGCACAACATGGGGGGCTCCCCATTTTCTGTCGAGCGCGATATTTCTGCCTTTGGGGCCAAGGGTTGTAACTACTGCTTTTGCCAGTTGGTCGATACCAGATAACAGGGCATCGCGTGCGCTTTTACCAAATTTTAGTTGTTTTGACATAAGTTAAAAGAAAAACGTTAAACGTTTAACGTTCTGCGTTTTACTGGTTGTACACAGCCAATATATCATCGAATTTCACGAATAGGTATTCTTTCCCACTGATCTTAATTTCGTTACCGCCCCATTTTTTATAGATTACCCTATCGCCTACTTTAACTGGAGATTTTCGGGTTGTGCCACCATCGGTTACTTCGTCGCCTCCCACTGCAAGAACTTTTCCAACTTGGGGTTTTTCACCAGCATTATCGGGAAGAACAATGCCTGAGGCGGTACGAGTTTCTGCCTCTTCTGGTTCAAGGAGAAGGTAGCCTGCTGCTGGTTTTAGGTTTATGTTTGTTGCTGCCATGGTGATTAGTCTATCACTAATTTGCTGCGAGTGCTATTTTAAAAAAGCCTGCTGGTCTTGTCAAGAGGTGGTTTTGGGCATACAATCTGGCAATATGGTCAACAGAGAGCGCATTGTAAAAACCTTATTGGATCTTATAAAAATTGATAGTCCGTCGGGGAGTGAGGATAAAGTCGCTCAAGAACTTACGGCTCAGCTTGCGGCTTTGGGCGGCATTATTAAAAATGACACTTATGGAAATGTTATCGCCGTGTTTGAAGGAACGGGAGAACCGTTGCTTTTGTCAGCCCACATGGACACTGTTGAGCCTGGGCGAGGTATTGAACCCGTAGTTGACGGTGATGTTATCACATCGCAGGGTGAGACTGTTTTGGGGGCTGACCCCAAGGCGGGAATTGCAGCAATACTTGAGGCAGTTGCCAGTATAAAAGAGTCTGGAGAAAAACATAGACCGTTTGAGGTGGTTTTGACACGCGAGGAAGAAACAGGGTCTGAGGGGGCACAGAATTTAGCGTACGAGAAGTTGCAGTCCAAAAATGCTGTGGTTTTCGACGGAGACGCAGAGGTTTTCCATGTAAATACTGCTGCGCCGGGGTACTACAAGTTTGACGCAACAATTGTTGGGCGAGCTGCGCATGCTGGATTAGAACCAGAAAAAGGCATCTCTTCTATTATTATTGCTTCCGAGATGGTTTTGGCCCTTCCTGTGGGGAGAATTGACGAGGAGTCGACTTTAAATATCGGAATTATTAAGGGAGGGTCTGCCCGGAATGCGGTGCCTGAGAAAACGGAGGTTACCGGAGAAACAAGGAGTCGCGATAGTCAAAAGCTTGAGAAGCAAGCCCAGATCTTTCGGGACGTTTGCGATGAATTATCTAAAAAATATGTGGAGGCAAAAATTGAATATACATTAACAAAGAATTTTTCGAGTTTCTCGATTCCGGATAGTGATCTGTTTGTGAGGGGAATTGGAGAGGCTCTTTCTTCTTTGGGATTGGAGAGTAAATTTGAGCCTACTGGAGGCGGATCTGATGCAAATTTCTTTAACGCAAAAGGTATAAAAGCAGTTGTTGTGGGAACTGGAGTTCGGGATATGCATACAACTAAAGAGAATCTTAATATACCCGAGATGGTGCAAGCTGCGGGATTTTGCGAAAAACTTCTACTGGTCGTTTAATATCCGATATAACAATTTCGTGTTGATGTTTTTCTTGACTGTGTTGGCAAGAAAGGCATAGGGGTCTTTGTCGGTTTTTTGGAAGATTGGAAGTGTGACCCCTTTTTTTTCTGCGAGATTTCTTAATATCACTCTTCTTATGTTGTCCTGATTAAAGATGTCGTGAATGTATGTTCCTAACACCCACTCTTTTTGAATAATTTTTGCTCCGGGGGAAGTTTTTCCCATATGAATCTCGAAACCTGAGATCTCCAAACCTTTTGCCCCTTTCAACATCCCTTCGTTTTCTTTTAATGTTAGTTTTACCTGCTGTGTCGTCT
>Ga0155487_128_pt2 | contig 18633 bp, 16 predicted proteins | sample RifCSPhighO2_12_FD_107145 | JGI IMG/M metagenome (GOLD analysis project Ga0155487, IMG submission 107145) | Candidatus Blackburnbacteria bacterium RIFCSPHIGHO2_12_FULL_44_25 | reverse complement strand
TTTCAATTGGCATATAAAGCATCAAACATAGATGCTTTCAATTGGCATATAAAGCATCAAACATAGATGCTTTCAATTGGCATATAAAGCATCAAAGATGCCTTCAACTTGCGTAGAAATTGGCAAATTTTGGATTTTGCCATTATAATCCCCGTATGCCAGTAATAAAATCAGCGAAAAAAGCGTTGCGACAAAGTGGGCGCAATAGACTCTCAAACGATAAAAGACGACAGGATTTTCGTGAGGCAATTAAGGGCTTTCGGGAAAGTCCAACCCTAAAACTGTTGAGTGGTGCTTATTCCTCTCTAGATCGAGCAGTTGACAATAAGGTAATACACCTTAATCGCGCCTCACGACTTAAGGCCAATCTTCAGAAACTTCTTAAAGGTTAACGCTCTAAAGGAATTCCCCTTTTTCATATGCTATATTGGGCTTGGAGCCTGTCATGCCCACGCCACGGAAAAAAGTCAACCTCATCCTTCGTGAAAGTTTCGAATATGGTAACTTGGGTCGAATTCTTACCTGGGCTCTGTCTGTGGGACGTATAATAGTAATAGTTACGGAATTGATCGTAATTGTTGCTTTTGTGTCTCGCTTTTGGCTTGATAGAACCCTAACCGATTTAAATGAAAAAAATGTATCGTTAAGGCGACAGGTCGAGGCTTCTGCCTTGGTCGAGGAAGATTTCCGGTCAGCCCAGGAGAGACTTGAGAGTTATAGGAAGATTGCTACGAAGGTTGGCTGGGCGGAACATACCCGTGGTACTGCTTCTCTTCTTCCGAATGGGGTTACCTTAACCAAGGTAACATTCACCAAGAACGAGCTGAACCTTTCTGGGATTTCTTTGTCTGAAGAGGGATTGGCAGGGTTTTTGAAAGCTTTGCGAGAGTCAGGAGATTTTGAGAACCTCAACTTGGTTAACCTTTCTTTGGCGACAGAGGGCCGACAAGGATTGGTTTTTGTGGTGAAAGGAGGAGTAAAAGATGGCAATAGCCGTTAACTATAGGGAACAATATGCTCGTTACGGTAGATATTTCAAGACTATTATTGATAAGTATAGTAAGAAGCCTGCTGTACGCACTAGTGTTGAGCTTTTATTGACGTTGTTTACAATCTCATTTTTCGCGGTTTTTGCCCTTCGCCCTACTGCGGTTACTATTGCTAGGCTCGTTTCCGACATAAGAACTCAAAGAGATATAGAAGGCCGTTTAACCGAAAAGGTTGATAGTCTTAGAAAGGCCCAGGCGGTACTTAGTGCGGAACAAGCGAGAATTGTACTTTTGGATCAGGCTCTGCCGCGAGGGCCTCACCCAGACCAATTGGTGCAACAGATCGAGGGTTTGTCGCAAACATATGGTGTGGGCTTGGAATCTTTGAGTGTTGGCAAGACTCTGATTCTTGGAAAGACAGACAAGAAAAAGGCAGAAAAATTCGGGACTTTTGAGGTTTCTTTTTTAGTCAGAGGGGACTATGGGGGCACAATCTCGTTTTTGGAGGAGTTGGAGGATTTAAGACGGGTTGTTAACTTAAATTCTGTTTCGTATGGGCCGAGCACTAAGCAGGGAGAATCCGGGGTAATAATACTTACTGTGGGGGCTCAGATTCCGTACTACCCCGAAGAGAGGAAGAAATGATGGAACAGAGAAAGCCGTCGAGTATACTACTGTTAGGGGTTATAACTACAATCACCGTTTTTATCTGGATTTCCTTTGAGGTCTACCAAATACTCAACAAGAGGAGTTTGGAGGAGATACCGACTGCTGTCTTGGCTCCCCTTTCCCCAATTCTTGATACAAAAGCTTTAAGAGAACTTGAGTCAAAAAAGTATTTCGAAAACACTTCTTTCACTTCGAGTTTTAATGTTGGAGCAATTTTAGGAACTTTGCCTTCGGAGAGTTCTCCGAGTGCGGAGGCTCAATGATTATGCGTAAAAAACATACTATACCAACAATTTTGGGTCTTTTCGTGTTGATCGTGGGCATTGCTGCGGGGGTTTTCTTGATTCAGACCCAACAAAGTTTCCGGTTGTCTGCAAACCCGACAGAAGTGCCCCAGAGTGTACGGGTAACAAATGTTACCGATAATTCTTTTACTGTTTCTTGGTTTACTCCAAAAAAAACCAGAGGGTATTTGGGTTTTGGAAAGAACGAATCTTTGGGCTCTACTGTGAATGGCGCAACAGAGGGCCTCGCGAGCCTTCATTACTCGGAGGTGAAAGGGCTTTTGCCTGGGACTGATTATTTCTTCAAGATAGGTTCCGGAGAAAATCTTTTTGATGACAACGGAGATCTTTATAAAGTAAAGACGGCTCCTGGGCTTTCTGGTAGTAGAAAAAACGAGTCTGTGTTTGGGAAAATTACTCCGGTAAGAACTGTTGCGGGGCGTGTGATTGTGTTTATCACTGCTCCTGGAATCTCTCCTCTTTCGACTTTGGTTGATCAGAATGGAGATTGGGTTTTGAATATCTCCTCTGCACGATCTACCTCTCTTTCTTCGTATGCTGCCTACACTAGTGAAACTATCGTTGAAATTTTGGGAACAAGTGAACGGAATCAGACAACTTCGGCAAAGATCAAAGTACAGGCTGCGCGTCCTGTTCCTGCTATGTTTTTGGGAAAAAGTTATAATTTTACTGACTCTAAAGCTTTGGAATCTGGGGGCTTGCCTGAATCTTTCTTAAACCTAGCAAGTGTTACGGGTTCCGGCACACCCACCCCAACGCCTACTGGTAAACCTACACCAACACCGACTCCAAAAGGGACTGGTGGAACTGCTATTACCACACCAACGCCAACTCCCACACCGACTCCAACAAAAAAACCCACCCCGACGCCTACTGGTAAACCTACACCAACACCGACCCATTCGACCAGCTCAGGGCAAGCTCCAAAAGTTGCCACGGCAACTGCTGCTGCCTTGCCTTCTGCGGGAGGCTTGACACCTACTATTGGCGCTTTCATAATGGGTTTATCACTGCTTGCTTTAGGAACTTTGATTCCTGCGCTTTTTGTGAGAAATGCTTGAGGAAGTCTTTTTGACTTTCTGTCCTATCGGCCTGCCATGAACGATAACAACAAAAACACAAACCCAAATCCAGCTTCGCCAAATCCTGGCTCTACCTCTCCGAGCCCTTTTGGTTCGTCAAAACCAGACAGCAGTCCGTCTCAGAACAAGCCGTTGTTTGTTACCGAGGAGGAGTCCACTGCTCCCCCTGCTCCTGTTGCTTCTGCTCCGCCGGCTTTTCCTGTCCCTAATCCCGCGCTGGCTACACCCAGTCTTCCTTCGTTAGAGCCCAAGGTTGAGCCGCCTAAGTCTCCCACCCCCGTTCTACCTCCTATTTTTGCTGGTGGTGGAGGTGGTTCTTCGGGCACTTTGCCCCCGGTCATGTCGGTACCCAAAAAGGCTTCGAAAGCAAAGCTTATTGCGGGACTCGCGGCGGTTGCTTTGCTGGTGGTCGCCATTCCTTTGGCAGTATTTGTTATAAGTCAGAATACAGAACTGAGGGAGAAGGCTGCTGATGCTGATATTGGTGGTGGTGGTTGTGAAGCAGATGGTGTTGTTGGAACTACTACTGACGGTGCTGGATGTACCCGCAATGTTCATAGTAGGTCCGACTGTAGCACTTATGAGGGTGGGCCTTATGACTGTCCTGGACCACAGCAACCTGTTCAGAATCCTGTTGATGCGGGTAAGCAAAATAGGGAGGACAATTCAGATAACCCTGACTCTACTGGGCAGAGGTGCGATAAGGATGCTGTCATACGAACAACGACAGACTCACAGGGTTGTACACGAAATGTTCATACAAGGGAAGACTGTACAACCTATGAGGGAGGGGCGTACAACTGTCCCGCGACAGGTGGAGGAGGTACTTCCGGAATTGGTGGTGCTTCTGGGGGGCAGAGCGGTGGTTCGTCGGGGCAGTCCGGAGCTTGTTCGGGAATTGAGAATGCAGGGCCGTTGGTTTCTTACCCATCTGAGGGTATAGATTTGGGAAACCAGACATATGCAAACTGTTCTGTTGTAACCGATTTTGTTGGCAAATATGGCTCACACGCAGGTAAGGCTTGGGCTCTTGAACGTACGTGCAAAGGAGGTGTTTCTGCAGCGTGTGATGGACAGAATCTGATTACACAATCTGCAGATGTTGTCCAGAGGCTTCTGTATGGCTATGGTGAAAGTGCTTGTAGTGCGTGGGTAACAGAGCACAATACTGAGGTTAAAAATTGCCAAGGTGCCACGCAGTGTACAGGGATTAAGATTTATAAGTATCCGTACAACTCAAATAACTTAGTGTCTAAACCATATGACCAGAAGTTAGCCCCTGGGGACCCAGTGAAGCTTTGTCTTGTGGCAACAGGGCCTGGAACTCCTGAGGTTAACATTAATGGGAGTGGTTGGAGGGTAGCGCAAGAGACTAACTCTGCCGGGGAACGTTGTTTGCAATACGATATACCGGGAGACGCGACAAGCATGAGCGTCGAAGGAAGACTCTGAGAATTACAAATGAATAAACTAAAAAGCAAAAGAACCGTTATTTTGATAATACTAACAGTGCTCCTGGCAGTTACGGCAGTTGGGACTTCTCTTTGGCTGTATTGGTTGAACACAAGACCCGTTGCTCCAACGGCTCCTGCGAGTAAGCCGAAAGCTGCCGGCCCGGTAAGCTGCGGCACAGAATCTTTCACCCTTGCTGGCGCTGGTCAGACTTCTAGTGCGCCTCAGGGTTCGGGTGGTGCTTCTGTTGGCGGGTCAGCGCCTACGCTTACCCCTACGCCAAAACCAGGGACGCCGACGCCTACACCTACAGGAACGTTAACACCTACCCCTACGCCAAAACCAGGGACGCCGACGCCTACACCTACCACGGCAGTTGGAGGCAGTTCTGCTTCGACTTCTACTCCGACGCCAACAAAGAAGGCTACTGGGGGTACGGCTGCGTCGAGTTCTTCACTGCCTACAGCAGGAGTATCAGCACCAATTTTGTATATGATATTTGCGGGAGCGTTAGTTTTGGCTTTGGGTTTGATATTGGCCCTGTAAAGAGAATTTCTTCAATCTAATATCTTGCGTTTCCAGGTTTCACGACAGATACTGGAAATTGCCATGGGGGGGACCAGTAATCGAAGAAAACTTGTTGTCGGAGTGCTTGCCGGACTCTTATTGTTGGTGGGGCTTGCTGTGGGAGTTTTTCTCGTACTTCAACAGCAAGAAATAAGAAAAAAGGCGGCTCCAGACACGACTCTTTCAGTGTTGCCTCCCACAAAGACCGTCAATGTTGGGGAAGAGGTGGTGCTTACTGTGGAAATGAATACTGGAACGAATACGGTTACCGGGTCGGATATACAAATAGAGTATGACGCACAGAAATTGGCTTTACGTGAGTTTACCCCGCTTCCTGATCTTCTGCCTGTAGTTTTTGTGACCCCAAAAATAGATAACAGTGTTGGGTCGGCGAAGGCGAGTTTTTCGGCAAAACCTGCGGATCCGGCCCAGGAGCGCCGGGGAGGAATAGCCACACTTCGCTTTCTAGCGCAGAAACCGGGTCAAGCAACTGTTAAGTTTGGGGCGCAAACTACAGCTCACGGAATAGGTGAGGCAACGGCTGACATTGTTGCTTCGACAAATTCCTCGATTATTACCGTCTTATCTGGAGCAGGAACCACTCCGACTCCGGCACTTGTCGGGTTGGGTGGTGTATCTGCCGTTGGTGGTACTCCTACCCCTACAAAAAGCACTGGCAGCGCTCTTGGTGGTTTACCTACGGCTACTCCTACGAAAGTTTCGTCGGGAAGTGCAACAGTTTCCGCACAGACCCCTGTTGCTGGTGTATCTCTCCCGATCATGGTGGGAGTGTTATCGGGTATCACCTTATTAATTCTCGGTGTGGTTCTTGCTTTGTGAAGTATCCTCGAGTTCTTGCTACAATCCGAGGTGTATGCGAATCGGAGTTATAGGGGCTGGCTTTGTGGGTCTTTCTGCTGCTTTCTCCTTGGCGGAGAAAGGACACGAGGTTGTGGTTCTTGAAAAGGATTCTGGACCGGGGGGTTTGGCCCGTGGGTTTATTGATTCGAAATGGAAATGGCATGCTGAGAGACACTACCATCACTTTTTCGTTAGTGACTGGTCTATTCGTAACTTCGCGGAGAAGGTAGGCTGCATGGTTCCGTTTTATAAAGCGACAACTTCGACATGGTATCGGGGTAAAAGCCATAAAATAGACAGTCTGGTTGCATTGCTTCGCTTTCCTCATTTGAGTTTATTCGACAAACTTCGCACAATTCTTGTTTTGGCTTACCTTCGGCTCACTCCCTTTTGGAGGCCGTTAGAGCGCATCACCAGTGCGAGATTCTTAAAGCGATTTATGGGGAAGCGTTCTTGGGAGGTCTTGTGGGAGCCTTTATTTTCAAAAAAGTTTGGTCGGTCTTACGGGAAGATTCCCGCCAGTTGGTTTTGGGCTAGGATTAAGAAAAGAAGTGCTCGTTTGGGTTACCCTGTTGGGGGTTTTCAGAGATTGGCAGAAAAGATTGCCCGGGTAGCAAAGCGTAGTGGGGTCAGGTTTGTCTATAAGACAGAAACCCTTTCTATTGAAAAAGTGGAAGAAGAGTTTAGGGTTGAGACAACCGACAAAGGAGAATATGTTTTTGATCGAGTAATTTGCACGCTTCCTACTTTTCTTCTTTTAAAAATCACCAAAGGGTTGCCGAACCACTATAAAAAGAAAGGGGGCGATATGCGGGGTATTGGGGCTGTTAATTTGGTTCTTTCGTTAAAAGAGAGTTTTTTAACGGATGGTACATATTGGCTTAATATAAATGAAAAGGGTTTTCCTTTTTTGGCGGTCGTGGAACACACCAATTTAATAAATAGGAAGAATTACGGAGGGGACAGGATTTTGTATGTAGGAAATTATCTAGATCCCAGTCACGTTTACTTTTCTAAAAGTGCACGAGAATTGCTTTTGGAATTTGCTCCCTATCTAAAAAAGATTAACCCTGGTTTTTCTTTAAAGATGGTTCGAAAAGCTTGGGTTTTTACGGCTCCGTTTGCTCAACCAGTTATTCCTTTGGATTACTCTCGAAAAATCCTTCCTTTGACAACTCCAATTCGTGGGCTATATCTTGCAAACATGCAGCAGGTGTACCCCTGGGATCGGGGGACTAACTACGCGGTTTCTTTAGGAGAAAAGGTCGCGGGGGTGTTACTTGATGATAACTTACATTAGGCGCTTTGATTTAAAACTTGACGGGTTATTGGTTTTAATACTTTTTTTGGCTGGTTTTTTGCGTTTTTATAATCTCAACTGGGATCAAGGTAATTTCTTCCACCCTGACGAGCGAAATATTGCGGCGGCCGTTTCCCGTATCGACTTTTTCGAAAATCTTAATCCTCAGTTTTTCGCATATGGCGGTTTCTCTATATATCTTGCCCGGGTCGTCGGGGAGCTATTGCGGCTTACTACCAACCACAGTGGGTGGGTTTCCGATTGGGGGAAAATTGATTTGGTGTCTCGGTTTGTTTCTGCTCTTGCTTCTTTGTTCACTGTCCTGACAACTTTTTTTCTTGCAAAGAACTTATTTGATAAGAAGACTGGACTTCTTGCGGCTTTTTTAATTACGTTTTTCCCGACACTTATTCAGAGTGCCCATTTCGGAGTTACCGAGAGTTTAATAACACTTTTGGTCACATTGATAGCTCTTGTTTCCTTGAAACTATCTGACCGCTTTTCGTGGAGATTGGTTTTCTTTTTGGCGGTTCTACTTGGAGTCGGATTGTCCACAAAGACTTCGGCTTTGTCTTTTTACTTGTTTCCTATCGTGGTTCTTCTTTTTAGGTCAAAGCGGCTCGGGGCTAGTAGGGTTTTTCTGTCCATCTACTCTCTTCTCGTTTTATCTATTCTTACTTTCTTTGTCTTTTCTCCTTACAGTTTTCTTGATTGGCAAAAGTTTCGGGAATCGATGTTGTATGAGTCGGGAGTCGTTGTTGGACGACTAAAGGTTGTGTATGTGCTGCAATTTGAGAATACTTACCCGTATTTTTTCCAGGTTAAAAACTTTTTCTGGCAAATTGGACCTGTCTTTTTTTTAAGTCTTGTTGGGTTGTTTTATGCTGTTTATCGGGTAGTTTTTTATAGACAATTAAAATTGTTGGCTTTTCTACTGTTCCCAGTTTTTTATTTTTTATATGTTGGGTCTTGGTATGCAAAGTTTATAAGATATATGGTTCCCATAATACCTTTCCTGGCGGTTTTGGGCGCATTCGCCTTGCGTGAAGGAGTAAGAGCAAATAAGCGGTTTGGACTCGGTGTGGCGTTGGTTTTTCTTGTTCTTACTGCTTTTGGGGGTTTGTCGTTTTTTTCTATATATACCCGACCCCAGACACGTATTGCGGCATCGGAGTGGATTTATGACAACATCTCCCCTGGTGCAAGAATCCTGCAGGAGCATTGGGATGACGGGTTGCCTGTACCGATGGGGGGTTTGCGAACCCCGGAAGTTTATTCAATCGAACAACTTGCAATATACGACGCAGACAATCAACAAAAAGCTTTGTATTATTCTGAGAGGTTAGCAGAAGGGGATTATGTTGTAATAAGCAGTAGAAGGTTGTATGGCACTTTAATCAACTTACCCCACCCATACCCGTTGACTTCCAGGTATTACAAGTTGCTATTCCAAGGGGACCTTGGTTATAAGAAGATTTCCGAGTTTTCTTCGTATCCTGGGTTTCTTGGTATAACAATAAATGACGATGGGTCGGAGGAAACCTTTCAGGTTTACGACCATCCAAAAGTTATCATATTTGAGAATAGCAGGCACTATAGGGCGGAGCAGATTTTGGCAAGATTGACCCAATGACAGAAGATCTTTTGTTTATCTTTAGATGGTGGTTGTTATTATTTGAGATTGGGTTGGTCTCATTCCCCTTGTCGTTTTTGTTGTTTTCCAGACAAAACGCGACGAGCTATATCTTGGGGAAAGGTGTGGGAGTCATACTAATTTCATACATCTCCTGGTTGTTGGCGAGCTTGAGAGTACTACCGTTTTCTAACATTACTGTTTGGTTGACTTTTCTGATTTTTGCTCTCTTCCAGCTTTTGTTGTTTTATTCAGTTCGAAGGGAGTTTCGCAAATTTGTACTTACCAATTACCGCGGATTTATTTTTCAGGAAATTTTATTCTTCGTTTGCCTTCTTTCTTGGTCTTTGGTTCGTGGTTACCAACCGGATATACGGGGACTTGAGAAGTTTATGGATTTTGGCCTTGTTAATGCGATCTTGCAAAGCAACTTTTTTCCCCCACAAGATATGTGGTTTTCGGGAAATCCTATAAACTACTACTATTTTGGGCATTTTATAACTGCTTTTTTGACTCAGCTCTCTGGTATCCCCTCGTACATTACTTACAACCTAATGATTGCTACTATTTTTTCTTTGACTTTTTCCTTTTCTTTTGCGTTTGCTAGAAGCTTATTTGGTTTAACCAACTCACTGAATACCGAGCGGAGTCGCTTGGGTATCGTTTTTTCATTTGCCACGTCGTTTCTGGTTTCTCTGGGGGGTAACCCTCATTTTTATTATTGGCTGGCAAGAAACAACTTCAATTTTTCTTCGTACTGGTACCCCGATGCCACTCGTTTTATTGTCGAGCTGTTCGGAGCCTCGGATAACACAATCCACGAGTTCCCAGCATATAGTTTCGTAGTGGCCGACCTTCATGGGCACCTTTTAAATTTGCCTTTTGTTTTGTTATTCCTAACCTTAATGGTTCACATATTTTTAGAACAGAAAATAACTTTTATGAGAGTGCTGTTTTTGTCTTTTCTATTGGGAAGTTTTGTTATGACTAGCACTTGGGATGTGCCCATTTATTTGACTTCTCTGTCTGGGATTTTTTTGTTGGTTAGTTATTCCCGAACTAATTCAATTTTACTGGCTATATCAAAAACCGTGCTCCTTTCGGGAGTAACTTTTTTTATTGGTTTGTTGTTTTCCTTACCTTTCTTGATGAGTTTCCGAAACATTTCTGGAGGTGTAAAGATTTCTGAGTTTCATTCGCCGTTGTGGATGCTTGGAGTCTTGTGGGGTCTGTTTGGTTTTTTGAGTCTTATTTTTCTGGTTTACTTGGTTAGAAAGTATAGATCTCTTCGCGAGTTTGCAAAGACTGGTGATGCTTTAGTTTTATGCTTAGTTCTTACGGGTTGGCTTTTGGTTGTAGTGCCTGAGGTGGTTTATGTTAAAGATATTTATATTCACGAGTATCAGCGTGCAAACACAATGTTTAAACTGACCTATCAATCGTTTGTTCTCTTTTCGCTGACTAGTTTTTATATCTTATGGCGTGTCTTTTCCCGGGATAGTAAGGCGGGTCTTGTCTGGAGATTCCTTAGATTATCCTATTTAATGTTATTGGGTTTTGTTGTAATTGGACAGGTTACTTATTCGTATCTTGCGGTTAAGTCTTACTACGGTCTCAATACATACAAGGGGATTGCTGGTAATAGTTGGGTGATTGACCATTATCCTGGCGAGGGCAAGGTTATAGACTGGTTTTTGCCGCAACGGCTTTCAGGAAGAGTTGTTCTCCAAGCAGCAGGGGATAGTTATACAGATTTCGGGCTTATCTCCTCTTACACGGGACTTCCAACTGTCCAGGGTTGGCTTGTTCATGAGTGGTTGTGGCGGGGTTCGTTTGAAGGGCCAGGTGAGCGAGCTCGTGATGTGGAGGTGATATACACCAGTCAAGATCGAGAGCGCGTTTTGGCCCTCATTACTAAATACGATGTACTTTTTGTTGTTGTGGGTGCTCTGGAAAGACAAAAGTATCCGACGTTGGAAGAGAGTAAATTTAAAACTTTAGGAAAGCTGGTTTTTTCCTCTTTCGGTACGCAGGTTTATCGGGTTAATTAGGTTTTATCTTTGGGGCAAACTTTTCTGGAGAGCATTCGTTTCCTTTTATTAAACAGTCTATCCAGGCATGTGTTGCCTTCCAATTTCCTCCAACAGGGATAAGGACCCATTGATTTTTATACAAAGGAGAAATGGCCGGGTGGATTAGAAAGGCGGGTTTTGTAAGGTTTTCATCAGGATTCTCTGGATCCATAGCAACTAAGGAGTTTGTTTGGACTTTTTCTCTTTTAGTTCGGAGGAACGCTTGTACGACTACACCAAAATCTTCCGCAGGAATGTCGCTTTCGAAAACTTCTGCCGTTAGACCCAGGACTTGTTCGATTTTTTGGGGATTAAAGAAGAACCCGGGAGAAAGTATCTTGTCTTTTATTCCTAGCATTATCTTTTGTTGTCTTGCTGCCCGTGCAAAATCAGTACCCTCGTCTCCTCGGGCATGTCGAGAACGTACAAACTTAAGGGCGGTTTCTCCATCAAAGTGACTTTTTCCTTTTTTAAAAGAGATTGTTTCCCAACGGCAAGCAAATTCCGGATCGCCGTCGCAAGGGTCATTTTCTTTGCCCTTGATCGGATATTGTGTGTCCGTGAAAGATCTCTCTACATTCACGTTTACCCCACCCAAGAGATCCACAAAACGCACAAAGCCTTCAAACGAAACCATTACGGAGTAGTGCACTGGTTGACCGGTAATTTCTGTAACGGCATTCTTGGTCAGGTCTATTCCCGATCCTTCGGTGCTGTTGCCGTAAGAGTAGAGCCCGTTTATCTTTACACCAGGGTTGGGAATCCATATATCTCTGGGTATGGATAGCAATATGTGTCTTTCTTGGGTGTGGTCATAGGAAAAGAACTGCTGGGTATCGGTCAGGCTTGAGGGTTGGTTTTTGGGTCCGCCTAGCCCGAGTATTAAAAAGTTGGTCCTTCGATCTTTGGTTTTCAAGCTTTCAATTTCCCCCAACGCCATTCCTCTTAAAACGGCTGAGATTGTATTCAGGTGTTTGAAAAAAGGAGACGCAAGAACGAGGAAAAAGAACAAAAAAAGAACACCAATCGTGGTTTTTTTGTGCCTTATTGGAAAGGAATAGAGCGTCCTAAGCTTGTGATACAATCGAACCATGGCAGCAGAGTTGAGCTTGATTTTATCTGATTTGAACCCCCATCAACAAGAAGCAGTTACACATTGGGGTACACCACTCTTGGTTTTGGCTGGGGCCGGATCGGGAAAGACTCGGGTACTAACTCACAGGGCCGCATGGCTTATTAGTAGTAAGGGTGTTGATTCTTCCTCAATACTCATGTTGACGTTTACCAATAAAGCTGCCGGGGAGATGCGGGAAAGAATAACTAGCCTAATAGGTAAACCTCCTGGATTTGCGGGAACGTTTCATTCTTTCTGCGCAAGAATCTTAAGAAAGTACGGGGAGACTATTGGTATTTCTCCTGATTTTTTAATTTACGACACAACCGACCAGTTGGATGCAATCAAAGATATTGTTAACAGGTTGGGTCTTGAAAAAACATGCAAGCCGGGGGCTTTGTTGTCGGTTATATCTGGCGCAAAAAACGAACTTGTGAGTGCTTCTGAGTTTTCTGCTTATGCGAGGGGTGACTGGCAACGACGCGCGGCAATAGTTTTTTTGGAATATCAAAGACTTTTAAAAGATAACCTTTCTTTAGATTTTGATGACCTTTTGGTACAGACTGTTGCTCTATTAAACAACCCGGGGGTTTTATCAAAGTTAGCACGCAACTTTGCCTACATACTGGTTGACGAGTGGCAGGATACGAATAAAGCACAATATCATATTGTAAAAAAACTTGCCCAGGCTAACGGGGAATGTTTGACTGTTGTGGGGGACGCTTCTCAATCGATTTATTCCTGGCGGGGAGCAGATTATAGAAACATAACTTACCTTAAGAACGATTTTGAGAACTTGGCTGTTATCAACTTGGAACAAAACTACAGATCGACTCAAATTATTCTTGATGCTGCGTATCAGCTAATAAACAGAAATACTTCTCATCCGATCTTAAAACTTTGGACTCAGAATGCGGGGGGCGAAAGAATAAAACTTTATCAGGCTCGGTCCGAGATGGACGAAGCTTCTTTTGTTGTTCGTGAGACAAAAAACTTGGTAGCGAATGGGTATGATTACTCAGATATTGCTGTCTTGTATCGAATAAATGCCCAATCGCGGGCTTTAGAGGAGGCGTTCCTTCATATGGGTGTCCCGTATCGGCTATTTGGGGGGGTTAGATTCTACGACCGGCGAGAGATAAAAGACGTTTTATCCTTCTTGAGATTGGTTGTTAATCCAACTGACACTGTTTCATTAAAACGAGCACAAGGATTAGGTAAGAGGCGCTTTTCGGCTTTTCAGTTAACACAAGAGGATTTAAAAAAGGGGGGTCGAATGACCTTGGAGATATTGGATTTGGTTTTGGAGAAAACTTGCTATCTTGAACTTTATGACAAGGATAATCCGGAAGATCAGGCTAGGATAGAAAATATAAAAGAATTGAGGTCGGTTGCAACCGAATTTCCAAAACTTAATGATTTCTTAGAACAGGTTGCTTTAGTTGAGACAGCTCAAAATTCTAAAGGCGCTTTAAGTTTGAATCTAAATTCTCAAGGCGCAGCTACCTTGATGACTGCGCATGCTGCAAAGGGCTTGGAGTTTCCGGTTGTGTTTATTGTTGGTTTGGAGGAGGGTTTGTTCCCCCATTCGAGGGCTTTGACTAATCAAGAAGAACTAGAAGAGGAAAGGCGCCTGGTGTATGTTGGAGTGACACGAGCAAAGAAGCAACTTTATTTAACATATGCTGGTAGGCGTATGATTTTTGGGCAGTCTGGTTCGAGTTATCCTTCTCGTTTTTTGTCCGAAATTTCGGAAAGTTTAATAGAAAATACTAATTCTTCTTATTGGCTCAATAATGACTTTTCTAGCACTTCTTTAATGGATGAATTTTAAGAATGAGATTTGTACGATTGCTTACCGACCACGATAAGGCTTCATTTGACCGAATTTCTACACATCCGGTCCAGTCGTGGGAGTGGGGAGATTTTAGAAAAGAATATGGAAACAGAGTGGTACGTGTTGGAGTTTTTATTCAAAGAGGAAAGAGAGATCTGGAGCGGTTGGTGGAGGGTCATCAGATAACAATACACCGATTGCCGCACACCTCTTATAGTGTAGCGATGCTTTTGAAGGGACCTGTCCCTTCTGGGCAAGTTGTTGAGTTTTTAAAGGACTTTGGAAAGAAAGAAAAGATTGTCTTTTTTAGAACTGAGCCGAATTTAATAAACAGCGGGAAAATCAGCAGGTTTTTGGTGAACAACGGATTTGTTACCGGGAGGAGGTTTTTTACAAAAAGTACTTTTTGGGTTGACCTTGGCAAAAGCGAAGAGGAGTTGTTAGGGGGCTTCCACCCGAAGACTCGCTACAACATTAGAGTTGCCGAGCGACACGGGGTTCGTGTAGTTGAGGAGGACACAAGAAAAGCTTTTGAAAAATACCTAACTTTAACCGAACAAACAGCTGGGCGGCAGAATTTCTTTGCCCACACAGAGCGGTATCATAAGTTAATGTGGAAGCATCTATGTCCCTCGGGGATCGCACATCTCTTATCGGCAAAGTACCAAGGCAAGACTCTTATTTCCTGGATAATGTTTGTGTGGCATGACACACTTTATTATCCGTATGGCGCATCTTCGGATAAACATAGAAATGTTATGGCAGCAAATTTGATGATGTGGGAAGCGATTAAGTTTGGAAAGAGCTTGGGTTTAAGGAAGTTTGACCTGTGGGGGAGGGAGGAAGGAAGGGGTTTTACTAAATTCAAAGAGGGATATAATCCGGAGGTTGTAGAATTTGTTGGTACGTGGGATTTGGTAATTAGTAAGAAATTGTATCCGGTCTACAGAGCGGTAGAGGACATTCGATGGAAACTTCTTAAGCTTCCCTTGCCCTTTCCAAAACCTTCTTTCAGGTGATTTTTAAGTTATGATCGACCTTCGACAATCAAAAGAATACACCAAGTATATGCATGCTCTTGGTTGGGAGGTACTTCAACTAAATGGAGATCGTGTTTATCTCCGATCGATTCCTTTGCTCGGATTTATTGCAAAGATGCAGAGACCGAGAATTATTCCCTCGCCAGCAGACGTGCGGGCCTTCTGTGGGGAACATAAGGTGAGGGCTTTTTATCTGGAGCCATTGCGGGCAGAGCCCCAGGTAGATGGTTTCCATAGAGCGAGAAGCTCCTTTGTCCCAGCAAAAACAATTCACGTTGATTTAACAAAGCTAGAGGCGGAGTTGTTAAAAGCATGTAAACCAAAAACACGATACAACATTGGGCTCTCTAGACGTAGAGGAATACGAATTGAAAATTCACAAGACATTGAGAAGTTTATATCTATGTGGAAAAAGTCCGCCACAGAAAGAGGGATGTGGCTTTCTCAAGATAAAGAGATAGATGCACTTTACGGTGCATTTGGCAAGAATGCGGAGCTTCTTTTTGCATATAAAGACACAGAATTATTGGGGGGAGTTTTTATTTGTTATACCGCGAGTGCCGGTTATTATATGTATGCTGGTTCTACAAAAGAGGGAAAGCAGTTGTTTGCCCCAACGTTTCTTGCATGGGAAGCCATCAATTCTTCAAAAAAAAGAAAGAAAAAAGTATTTGATTTTGAAGGTATATATGATTCCCGATATTTTTCCACTAAAACTTGGCGAGGTTTTACTAAATTTAAAGAGGGGTTTGGAGGGGAAGTTTTGGAATATCCGCCCACTTTGGTTTATTATGCTAATCCCCTTTTAAAGATATTGGGGTTGTAGTTTTTAGTGCCCCGGTTCGCAGAACAACTTATATTCGCAGTCCTTGCACCAGATGTTTCCAGAGCAGTCAAAGTCTGATTCTTCTATGTCTTTTTTTGCCTTCAGGATCTGTTTTCTTGCATGTTCCAGCTGCTCTCTTGTTCGAGTTGTCGAGACTTTAAGGGATTTGTTAAAAAAGTAGAGAGACAGGCGAACTTTTTCTGGATCTTTTAAGAAAATCGTGTCGTTCACTTCACAAGAAGCAAGAGCATATATGGATAGTTGTAGGTCTTTTTGGAGTTCTTTTTCGGAAGGCGCTCCTTTGACTTCTAAATCTGTAGTTTTGTAGTCTATTATTTCTATGCCGTTTTCTACTTTGTCTATACGATCTATTTTTCCTCCAACTTTTAGGCCGGGGGCTATAGAAAAGATGAATGGTTTTTCTAGTGCAAGTGGGGGATTTTGAGGATTGTGCAAGTTGGTCTTGAGATATTCAGTTAGGTAAATTTTTCCTCGCTGTTTTATTTTTTCTTCGTGGGCTTTTCCCGTGAACCCCAGAGGGATCCAGACCCGTTCGTAAATTTCCAGCAGTTCTTTTTCTCCCAAAGGACCGTCAACTTTTTCGAGCTCGCAGAATTCCTTTAGGGTAACGTGGAGGGAGTTTCCGAAGCTTTGCGCAGAAGAAGGCGGGGTTGGAATTTTAAGAATGTATTTAAGTTTGTAGTGAAGGGGGCAAAAACCGAAACAGTCTATCTGGGAGTAGGAGAGGTGGGTAACAGGCTGTGGGCTGTGGGCTGTGGGCTGTAGAACAGAGGAACTGTTTTTGGGCGATGCATAATCAAGAATCGAAAGCTGTTCTTCTTCTTTGGTTTTTTGTTTTAAAATTTCCTCTCCTCCCGTTTCGGGTACAAAAAGAGATATTTTCTTTTCTCTTTTGCCCTCTCCATAATAATCGGCGGCGGTGAAGTATAATCTGTCTTTGGCACGGGTAATTGCAACGTATGCTAAACGTCTCTCTTCTTGGAGATGGTAGTTTCCTTCGGGCAAAACCTCTTTTATCAACTCTTCGGGGATTGGAATTTGCTCTCTTCTTTCGCGAGTCGGGAATCTTTGGTCAACCATGTTGACCATAAAGACAACAGGAAATTCTAACCCTTTGGCTGAATGTATAGTTAGAATGTTGACTGCGTTTTCTCTGGCCCAATCAGAGTCCGAGGCAAGAGGAGACTCACCGAGATCTAAAGATAACTCGATCCAATCTACTACTGCAAACACCGATGCGTCTTCGTGTTCTGTTTCGTAGGTCTTCAACTTATCAAAGAAGCGTGCTATATTTTTTGCTTTTTTTTCATCTTGTAGATTTGCGGGTTTTATTATGTGTCGCAGGAGACCCGAATCTTCGAAAAAGTAATAGAGTATTTGTCCTGCGGTGGTTTTTGGTACGAAACCTAAATGTTTATGAATCATCAAGATAAGTTTTTCGATCTTGTCTTTGGTGTCCTGTGTGACGGATATGTCATTTATTTTTTCAGATGCCTCAAAGAGGCTAAGGTTGAATTTTCTTGCGTAGTTTGCTAATCCTGCTATATCCCTTGGGGAGATATTTAGATGTTCCATGGTTAGAATTTTGTAGAAGGCACTTGAGTCTTCGAAGTTATACAAGACTTTTAGATAAGAAAATATCTCCTTGATTTCGGGTTGTCGAAATAGTTGCCCTGGCCCTAAAAATTGATAAGGGATACCAGCTCTTTCAAGATTTCTCGCAAATGGTTCAGAGTGGTTGTTGGCGCGTACTAAAATTGCAAAATCTGAGTAAGCTCGATTTTCGTTTTCTACCGTTTGGATGATTTTTGTTGCAATTTGTTCTGCTTCGTTTTCGACTCGATCTACATGAATAAACTCGGGCTTTACCCCCTTGACTCCCCTTTTTGAAATAAGTTTTTTGTCGATTTTTTCTCGTACTTCTAACCGGTCTGGGTTGTTGTTTTGGATTAAATGGTAGGAGGCGTCTAGGATTTCTTGGGTTGAGCGATAATTCTCGGTTAGGGTTATTATTTTTGTTTGAGGATAACTTTCTCTAAATTGAATAACATTCGAAACAGCGGCTCCGCGCCATTTGTAGATTGAATTGTGGACTAGAATTCCATTGGCGACAAAGTTGTGTGTCCTGTCAACTTCTAGATCATAAACTGTCTCGGTTTTAATTTCTTCCGTTCTCTCCACAACTCTCTCATAAAAAATCTCGTTTCCGTGCAGGACTGGTACTCTCATACCTTTGAGAATGTTACTTGCTGGCACCACTAAAGCTGAGCGGGAGTAATGATCTCTTTTTCCGATATCGAATACTGTTTCGAGTGTGCCGCCCGTTGTGTCGCACAAATTTTTAGCAAATTTGCCGGCTTCTTCCAGGTTTGAAAAATACTTGCGAATTACCCAACCTTTCTCGGTTTTGTGTGTTTCAATATTTGAATTATCAAGTGCTACTTTTACAGATTTAGATGAGGTTTCTAAATGCACCTCGTGTAGAACTTTTGGATTTTTAAGCGGCCTGTTGTGCGCCCATTTGGTGCGATGTGTCCGAGAACACATTTTTAGTCTAATCTTTATTCTTTCTTTGCTACCGCGAACGACAGCGGCCAGACAATAATGATGACTGTTCAGATCAATCCCTAGTTCTTTGGCAAGTCTGTGGGCGTTTTCGCCCGTGTTAAAGTTGGAATACAATTCGGTCAGCCATTTACCAGTCAGGACCATTCCTTTCCTGGGTTTGAAAGGATATGTGGGAATTCGATGCTTGAGAGAAAGAACTGCTTCAAAGAAGCGTGCTTCTTCTATTGATGAGCAGTGCTTGACACCAATTATTTTGTCTGCTGATCTTTCGAATCTGATTCGTTGAGCCAAGTCGTC
>Ga0155487_124_pt1 | contig 24307 bp, 28 predicted proteins | sample RifCSPhighO2_12_FD_107145 | JGI IMG/M metagenome (GOLD analysis project Ga0155487, IMG submission 107145) | Candidatus Blackburnbacteria bacterium RIFCSPHIGHO2_12_FULL_44_25 | reverse complement strand
CATTTGGGACCTGAGGCTTTAATTATTGATGCTACACGGTTAACCCATATTGATTTGGCTGGACCGATTCCGGATGAGTATTTTAGGAAGATTGATGTTCGCAAGCTTGGGGAACTCAAGATCCATTCGGGGGAAGTGGTTTTAGCAAGGACTCTGGAAAAAGTAGTTTTGCCGGATGATATTGCCGGCAGAATTGAAGGTAAGAGTAGTGTTGCGCGGCGAGGGGTTTCGGTTCAGGCAGCACCACTTTTTGACGCTGGTTGGAATGGGTATCCGGTTTTGGAGCTTAATAATGTTGGGAAGCTGCCGGCGGTTGCAAAGTATGGTAGTTCAATTTGCGCGATGAGTTTTAATCATTTAAGTTCTTCTACATTCCAATCGTATGCTAAAAGAGATGGTGTACGATACGGAGTGCAAAAGAAAACACAGGTTTAAATTATGGCAGTATTAGGACCACAACAATTATTGGAATTAGTAGAAAAACAAGGCTTAGTGAGCAACTTGGCCGAACGGGAACTTACGAATCCGGAAGGGGCCGGGTTTGATATTAGGATTCGGCGAGTTATGAAGATTGCCGGAAATGCCTTCTTGGGGGTTACAGAACGGCAAACTCCAACAGAGGACGTCCTTTGCGAATATAAGGAAGGGGAGAAGATCTCTTATACAATTTCTCCCGAAAAGTTTGTTTTGATGGATACAATTGAGGAGGTTTCAGTGCCAGAAGATCTAACGGCACATATTTTTGCCCGGTCTACTCTTTTCAGATCTGGGATATTGTTTATGGCGACGCAAGTTGCACCTGGATATAAAGGGAGACTTATTTTTGGTTTGAAGAATTTGGGGCCAGTGCCGGTAACTATTGAGATGGGGGCAAGAGTTGCCCATATTCAGTTTTTGGAAGTTTTAGGTGGAGGAAGTAAATACAGAGGTCAATGGCAGGGAGGAAGAGTTTCTGCTACAGAAAGAGAGGAGCAGGTATAGGATATGGCAGGGCAAGAATCAGGACAATTTAGGGGGGCGGTTGGGCAGGAGGTTAGGGAGGCTTTGATAGCTCCGGAAACTTCTGTCCTTGTCTCTCCTATGGGTTTTCTTCCTGAATATAAACGTAGGCTTCTTGATTCTGCCGAAGCGCATCGCTTGCAGTTGGCCACTGTATCGGAAGTAGGCAGAGGATTGCGGGAGGCTGTTTCTGCTTTTAGTGACGGTAGGATGGATTTAGATACTTTTCTGAGGGCTGCAGGGACTCTTGATGAGTTTGTGAGCGACGGAGAAAAGGCTCATGAGGAGGAAGTTGAGTTTATTAAACACGCTCTGAGAACAGGGGAGGAATTGGCAGTTATTTTGGCGCGTGTTTCTCGGAGTCCAGTGTCATTTGACGAGAACGCTCGTGCGGTCACAGAGGAGGGGGCTGCGAAGTTTCATCAGAAGTGGGTTGTTAGTGTTGAAGGTTATGGTCACGCGTCTGTTGCGGAGCATGCGATTATTCATTTGGGAGTTTGGGGAATACCTTCTCTTGATGGGGATTGGATAACTGATAATAGATTAGCTTCTTACACCGAGTTTTCTGCGCGCTTTGGTGGTAGACAGGGGTTGGACTATTTTACTCCCGAATCGGTGGCTCGTGATCCTGTTCTGGCTGCTCGTTGGCATGAGGTACACAGGAGGCTGTTTGAGTTGAATGATATTTTGCTTGTCTCTGGAATGGAGTATGTGCAAACAGATGAAGCTCTCGAGAAGTGGCCTACTAGGCGGGTCGATTCGGAGAGTAGAGTCAGGAAGTTGGTTTCTGACCAGTTTAAAGATCTTATGCCTGCATCTCGGCTGACTAGTATTGGTTTGACGATGAATGCACGGGAGGCGGAGAATATAATCCGCAAGTTTTTATCAGCCCCTTACCCTTCGGTTCGTGCGTTAGGAGCTTTGATTAAGGAACAGGCGCTTAGGGTTGCTCCAACTCTTGTTAAGTATGCTGATAGAAATGATTATATGGTGGCTGCGCGAGAAGGGGTTGGAAAGCTTGCGTCTGAAGGTAGATTCCGATCAGAATACTCGGCGTTTTCTCCGGAGCGCGAGATGGTTGATCTTATTGGTTATGATCCCCAAGCCGATGAAAAGTTCCTTGCTGGTGCAATGTATTCAGACTCTAGTACTGGAAGCTACAGGCAACTTCTTGGGTCGGTCGGGCGAATGAATGAAGGGCAAAGACGAGATGCAATTTTAAAACTTCTTGGGGGTCTAAAGTCCCATGATGTTCCGATCAGGGCTTTGGAGATGGTGAGTCCTTATCAAGTTGAATATCCAAAGATGAGGTATGGACCTTGGAGGGATTACAAACGACACAGACTGCAGTTTTATGATGCAAAGGATTTGGATGTTCGGTATGGATATGCGATACCACCGCTTGCTTACGAGATGGATCAGTCTGCAGATTCTCGATTCCACGGAACGGTTGAGGCGATAAGGCGTGTTATGGGCGATGTAGAGGAGTTGTTTAACAGGGTTTCTCAAGTTGATCCCTATGCTGCGCAGTATGCTGTTACTCGGTTGCATTATCGTCCTGCAATAGCGTCGCTTAATTTGAGGGAAGCATTCCATATGGTGGATCTCCGGAGTGGAGGTACTGCTATTTGGTCTATAAGGCAATTTATGTGGCCGTTTCTTGACGAGATGAAGAGGGTTCACCCTCTGATACATGATCATTTGCGGACTAAAATGCGGCTTAGACCTCGTCCCAATCGCGATTTCCCATGGACTTTTTAAAGTCTTGGTTTTTGCTTCCATAGCTTCGGGTGTTAGAATACGTTAAGTGGATAAACAGCTTCAGGAGTTTCTTAAACAAGAAGAGAAAAGGCAGAAGGAAACAATAACTTTGATTCCTTCGGAGAATTATGCATCGCGTGCAGTTCGGGAGGCTGTTGGGTCGGTTTTGTCTAACAAGTATTCAGAGGGGTATCCCGGGAGAAGGTATTATCAGGGCAACAGGATTGTTGATGAGATTGAGAAACTTGCAGTTGACCGGGCAAAAAAACTTTTTGGTACGCCACATGCAAATGTTCAGCCATATTCGGGATCCCCTGCTAATTATGAGGTTTTGTTTGCGTTGATTAAGCCTGGTGACCCAATTATGGGGATGGAACTTCCTTCTGGGGGGCATTTGACGCATGGTCAGCCGAAAGTTACTTTTTCGGGGGAGTATTTTGGGTCACACCAGTTTGGAGTAAAAGAGGATGGGCGGTTGGATTATGCGGAGATTGAACGTTTGGCAATAGAGCACAAACCAAAAGTAATGCTTATTGGGACTACGGCGTATCCGCTTACCTTGGATTGGGAGAAGTTTGGGGCGATTGCAGAGCGAGTTGGGGCGTGGTTTGTTGCTGATATAGCACACGTCGCAGGATTTATTGTGGGAGGGGTATATCCGTCTCCGGTTCCCTTTGCCCATATTGTGACAACAACGACTCACAAGACTCTTCGGGGACCCAGAGGGGCAATGATTATGGTTACTCAAAAAGGGTTAGATCAAGATGCGGAGTTGGCGGAGAAAATAGATCGTGCAGTTTTCCCAGGTATACAGGGAGGCCCGCACGACAATACTACGGCGGGGATAGCACAATGTTTGTATGAGGCGGCTCAGCCGGAATTTACGGAGTACGTAAAACGGGTAATGAAAAACGCACAAGTATTGGCGGATACTCTCCAGGGTGGGGAGACCCCTGTCAGGTCTCGCCTTGCGGGTTTGACGCTTGTCGGGGGCGGGACGGAGTCGCATTTGGTTTTAGTTGATTTGCGACCCCAAGGGCTTTCGGGAAATGTTGTGGCCGAGGCTTTGGAGGTTTGCGGAATTGTTACAAACAGAAACAGTGTTCCCGGAGATACTTCTCCGTTTTATCCTTCAGGAATCAGGCTTGGGACGCCGGCGGTGACGACACGGGGGATGAGTGGGGAACAGATGTTAGACATTGGGGGTTGGATAATCAGAGTAATAGAGCACGTTCGAGAGGAAAGACTTCCGGAAAACAAGGAAGAAAGGCAAGTGTTTTTAAGAGATTTTAAGAAAAGGATTTGGAAGGATGAGATTTTACTGGGAATAGCGGGGGAGGTACGGGAGCTTTGTAGGAAGTTTCCGGTTCCAGATTAATTTGAAATTTAAAATTAGAAATTTGAATTCAAATTGGAAATTAAAAATTGTAAATTCTCTTGAGGAGAGGTTATATGGCAGCAAAAGTTTTTGATGGAAAAAGGGCGGCTTCCGAGATATTGGAGCTTGTCTCGAAGCGTGTCAAAAAACTTTCTTTTAGACCAAAGTTGGTGAGTTTTTATAATCCTCGGGATCCTGGGAGTGCGTTGTATACGCGGATTAAGAAACAAAAGGCAGAGAGCGTGGGGATTGAATTTGTTGGCTGGGAAATATATGGGGTGACAGAGGCAGTAAGGGAGATTGGGGATGTTGGGGGGGATGAGGGTGTTACTGGGATTTTAGTGCAACACCCGACGGGAGAGCATGCATACTCTGAAAGTGATTGGAAGGCTCTTGTGGAAGCTATACCTCAGGAAAAAGATGTTGACGGTTTGAGGGGAGATTCGCCGTTTGTTCCAGCAACTGTTAAGGCTATATTTGTAGCGCTTTCTGCTGCCGGAATTGAGCCTGCAGGCTTGAAGGTTTCCGTTGTGGGGGCAACTGGGATGGTGGGTAGGCCGTTGGTGAGACTACTAAATGAGAAGGGCGCAAAGGTTCGGGAGATTGATGAGAATACTCGCGATGTTTGGTTTCAGTTGAAAAATTCTGATGTTGTGATTTCTGCTGTTGGGAAGTCGAATTTAATTCACGGAGATCAGTTGAAACAGGGCGTGGTTGTTATTGATGTTGGGTCTCCTGGGGGGGATGTGGATTTTGATTCGGCGCGTGCTGTTGCTTCATTTATAACTCCTGTTCCAGGAGGAATTGGGCCGTTGACGGTTGTGTGTCTTTTGGAAAATGTGGTTGAAGCTGCGGAAAAGAAAAACCCTTAGGTTTTACTTTGTAAACCTTTGTCTTTGTAGGCCGTGGTGTGGGGGCCGATTCGGAGGAAGCGGACTGTATTCTTTGCCTGCCACTCATAAACGATTCTAATATCGTCGGTTATGCTGAAGGCCCATTTGCCTTTTAACTTTCTTTTGAGGAGATGATTTTTAACACGAGTGTCTTTTGGGTTCTTTGCGAAGAGTCTAACTTGTGAGTCTATTACACCAATTGACTCAGGGGACTCTTGTGTAAGATTTCTATATTGGGTGTTGAATGTACCTTTTCGTTTTATTTTTAACACTCTTTGATTTTATCTTTTTGCGTAATTTTTCAAAACCCCTTGTAATATCCTCTTCTGTTTCCCAAACTTCATCATTATCATCGGGGGTGGCGGCGGTTTCTAAAATCTCATCTTCTTCGGCGGGAGTTAATCCGTTTACTGTTACTTCTTTGTACAAAGTTTTTCTCAAGGAGTCGCGGATCATCTCACTAATGGAAGCATAGCTGCCAACTTTTACAGCACGTTTTACGTCCTTATACATATTTGTGGGGAGAGAAATGTTGATAGTGGTCATTGTATGAGTATTGTATGGTTTTCGTACAAAGTTGTCAAGAGCTTTGGGTTAGGCTTTGATTTCTTCGGTTAAAGTGTTGATGAATTCGTCGTAACTTCTTATGTAGTCCGCTTCGTTGTATGGTGCGCTTGCCAGTACTAGAATTACACAATCTGGGGAAAAATTTGTCATTTCGTGCCAAAGCATCGCTCCAAGTCTTATTCCTATCTTTGGCGTGTCCATGACTATGTCTTGTTGTGTTGTTCCATCGTCAAGATGGAGTCTGAAGGAGCCGTTTACGCAGACGATTACTTGTTCCAGTTCTTTGTGTGCATGTTTTCCTCGTACTGCTTCACGAGCCTTGAGGCTGTTGATCCAGTAGGCTCTTTCTATGGGGAAGGGAATGTGTTTTCCGGTTTCGGCAATTGTTAAATTGCCATCTGGGCGGTCTGGTACGAATTGAAAATTTACGATTCCAGAATTTTGGACGAAGAGTTCTTTGTCTGTAAGTTCTTGGGTTAAACGAAGAGGAAGAGGTCTTTCTGTCGTCATAAGGAGGATTCTACAGAATGAGCTTGTTTGTTTCAACAACTGTAGGAATGGATCGAATATACTCTACAGAACGGGTCTTGCAGGAACACAAAATGGGTCAGCTTGTTGCAGGTTTAGCTTAGGTTTGGTAGAATGGCGGGAACACACATTCGGGATGACTCCTGGATTCTTCCCTCGAATGGCGGTATAAGGAGTCTTTTATAAATGGCTATAGACATATCACTTGAACAATTACTTGAGGCTGGGTGCCACTTTGGGCACCAGACAAGACGTTGGAATCCTCGGATGGCGCCTTATATTTATGGAGCACGGGAAGGCGTGCATATTTTTGATTTGGCAAAGACTCGCGACGCAATGGTTGAGGCTCGTAACGCTGTTGAAGAGACAGTTTCTAAGGGTGGAACTATTGTGTTTGTGGGTACTAAAAGGCAGGCTCGAGATTTGATTCAAGATGCGGCGGTTAAGGTTAATATGCCGTATGTTACAACTCGCTGGTTGGGAGGAACTTTAACCAATTTTGAGCAGGTTAAGCGTTCTGTTCGAAAATTAGGGGATTTTCGCGAAGGACTAAAACCTGGCGGAAAGTTTGCAGACTACACCAAGAAGGAAAGGCTGCTCATTGATCGGGAGATTTTAAGGCTCGAACATCTTTTTGGAGGATTGGTAACGTTGACTAAACTTCCGGACATGCTGTTTATTGTTGATACTCATAAAGAAGTTTCGGCGGTTCTTGAGACGAACAGATTGGGTATTCCTGTTGTGGGGATTACGGACACAAACGCTGATCCGACGCTTATTGATTATCCAATTCCTGCAAACGATGATGCTGTAAAATCGATAAGTACAATCCTTGATTTTATCGTTGGTGCAGTTGAAGCTGGTAAAACGAAAAACGAGAAACGAAAAATGAAAGAGGAAAGTGACATCAAGAAATCAGTAACATCAGTTAATCAATAACCAAGATGGCAGATATTGCTCAAATCAAGAAACTTAGGGATGAAACCGGGGCTTCTGTTTCGGATATTCGAAATGCACTTGATGAGGCCGGAGGAGACCAAGATAAAGCGCGTGAGCTTTTGGCGAAGCGGGGTTTGGAGAGGGCGGAGAAAAAAGCGGAACGGGAAATTAAGGCCGGAAGGGTTTTTTCTTATGTACACCACACAGGGACTGTTGGGGCGACTGTAGTTTTGGGTTGCGAGACGGATTTTGTTGCAAAGACCGATGAATTTCAGAAGTTGGGCACAGAACTTGCTATGCAGGTTTCTTCCATGAATCCTCAAGATGTCGAGGAATTTTTAGAGCAGGACTATATTCGCGATCCTTCTACTACTGTTGGGGGTTTAATAAAGACTGTCGTGGGTAAGCTTGGCGAGAACATTCAGGTAAAAAACATTAAACGCTTCGAGGTGTGATTTGCGCGGAATGAATTCCGCTATTACACTTACACTTAAGCTGTATGCAAGAAGATCAAATTAGGGCGCGGATGGGGAAGGTTTTGGAGAATGTTTCCGCGGATGTTGGAACTTTGCGTACGGGTCGTGCAACATCTTCTCTGGTTTCTGAAATCCTAGTTTCGGTTTACGGGGGGCAACAAAAGCTTCGGATAGTTGAACTTGCAACGATTACTGCGACTGATCCCTATTCTCTTCTCATTTCTCCTTGGGATAAAAGTATTATTGGCGAGATAAGGCGTGGTATTGAGGCTCTCAATCTAGGGTTTACCCCGGTTTTAACGGGAGAGGAGATACGGATTAATTTTCCGCCGTTGACTCAGGAAGATCGAGCGCGGTATGTGAAACTTCTTCACCAAAAGCTTGAGGAGGGACGAATACAACTTAGGCAGGCAAGGCAGGAGGGGATGAAGGATATTAAGGCGGCGGGAGAGCAGGGTAATCAGGGGGAGGACGAAACAATCCGGCAGGAAAAAAGACTTCAGGAGATAACCGACGAGTTTATGGGGAAAATTGAAGAGGTGGGACAGCACAAAGAAAGCGAACTTCGTTCTCTTTAATTTAAAATTCACAATTTGAAGTTTTAATTCAAATTAGAAGTTAGAAATTACAAATTTCTCGAAGAGATGACAGTATTTATTTTCATAATCGTTCTATCGGTTCTTATTTTGATCCATGAGCTTGGGCATTTTTTGGCTGCGAAAAAGGCTGGTGTTAAGGTTGAAGAATTTGCTCTCGGGTTTCCTCCGAGGATTTTTAGGAAGAAAATTGGTGAGACTGTTTATTCAATAAACGCGCTTCCTTTTGGAGGATTTGTGCGTCTTTTTGGGGAGGACGAACCGACAAAGACCGACCAGAGGCGGTCGTTTTTTGCGCAGAGCTTGCCTACAAAATTAATTGTTGCGTTGGCTGGGGCTTTAATGAACTTTTTCTTGGGAGTTTTGATATTTGCCTTTCTCTATTCTCAGGTTGGAGTTCCCCAGAAAGAGGTTTCGCAGGTTGCGATCGGGCAGGTTATCCCGGGGACGCCAGCTGAGGCTGCGGGGTTTCGCGACTTTGATAGGATCCTCACGGTTTCTGGGCGGGCGATTGGGAGCGTTGAAGAATTGAAGAGCGTTGTTGGGGCAAATTTAGGGAAGGAGGTTCAAGTGGAGATAGATCGGGCACCTATTGTTCCTTTGGCGCACAAAACTATTGCTCGCGGAGAAGAGCAAAAAACAACCCTAAAGGTTACTCCGAGGTCGGAAAAAGAGGGAGAGCCCGCGACGATTGGAGTACGACCTATGGTTTTACCTTTGACTTACACTAAGTTTTATTCTCCGCCCGAAATGATTTATCGATCTATGGTTTATGGGGTAACTGATAGTATTTCATTTGCTAAGCAGATATTTTTTGGAATCGGAGGAATGCTCCAAAATTTAGTTGTTAAAAGAGAAGTTCCGCAAGACGTTTCTGGGCCTGTTGGGATTGCGCAGATTGTGGGGGAAGTTTATAAAATTGGATTTTTACCATTGTTGTCTTTGGTGGGAGTTTTGTCTATAAACTTAGCGGTTCTTAACGCGCTTCCGTTTCCGGGTTTGGATGGGGCTCGGGCTTTTTTTGTAATCGTGCAGGGAGTGACCCGACAGCGCATCTCTCCTAACATCGAGAAAAACATTCATCTTGTTGGATTAGCTCTTCTTTTTCTTCTTATTATTCTTATCAGCGTTCGGGATGTGGGGCGGTTGTTTGGTTGATTATAATGAAAAAAGAAAATCCACGTATTGTTGTGGTTGGTGGTGGTACGGGGACGTTTACTGTTTTATCTGGGCTTAAAAAGTATCCGTGTGATCTTACGGCCATTGTTTCGATGGCTGATTCTGGGGGGTCAACTGGTAGGCTTCGAGATGAGTTTGGGATTTTGCCTCCGGGGGATGTTCGTCGGGCGTTGATTGCTTTATCTTCTGAGCCTGAGCAGCTTACTTTGAGGCGTTTATTTGATTATCGATTTGAAAAAGGAAACGGTTTGTCTGGGCACTCGTTTGGGAACCTCTTTTTGGCGGCTCTGACTGATATTATGGGAAGCGAGGTTTTGGCAATTGAGGAGGCTGGGAAGCTGCTTGGCGTATCGGGTATTGTTTTGCCTGCGACTTTAGTCAATACGGATCTTGTTGCGAGGCTTGAAGATGGAACTGTGATTCGGGGCGAGACAAACATAGACCTTCGTGTAATTCGGCCAGAGGTTGGGATTTTAGATGTTTTTTTGGATCCTGGGGCCGCGGCCTATCCTGCGGCACTTCAGGCTATTTATGACGCTGACATGATTGTTCTTGGCCCCGGAGATCTTTATACGAGTGTGATTGCAAATTTCTTGGTTGGGGGTATTTCTGAGGCAATTGGGAATTCCAAGGCTAAAGTTGTGTATGTTTGCAACATCATGAATAAGTTTGCCGAGACTAATGGTTTTACTGTGTCGGATTATGTTAGTAAGATCGAAAAGTACTTGGGAAGAGAAGAGATTTCAAAGGAAAAATCGATAGTTGATGTGGTTTTAGTTAACCAAGACGGTTACCCTAAAGACCTTCTTTTAAAGTATGAGAAGGAAAAAGCTTTTCCTCCGGAATTTGACTTAGATAAGGTACGAAAAATTGTTCCTGATGTGCTTGTTGGTGATTTTTCCTCGCATGGAACCTTGCTTCGACACGACGCGTCAAAGCTTGCGAAGGCCTTAATCGGTTTAGTCTAAGCATGAACTACCACGGCTAAAGCCGTGGTATCCTTCGGCTTCGCCTCCGGCGAGTTCGATCTTGTTCGATTCAACCACGGGCAAGCCTGTGGACTTCTTGAACAATCTTAAAATGATATACTTGGTGCGATATGTCTGAGTGTATCTTTTGCAAAGTTGTTGCTGGGGAGGTTCCATCTACGAAGGAGTATGAGGACGAGGATATTTTGGTTTTTCGTGACATCCACCCGAAAGCTGACGTTCACTTGTTAATAGTTCCCAAAAAACATGTAGCGGAGTTTGCGGATCTCCCCGACTTGGAAATATGGGAAAAGATGAGCAAGGTTGCTAAAGAATTGATAGAGAAGCTTCATTTAAGGGAGAGTGGTTATAGGTTGGTTAATAACGGAGCGGGAGCGGCTTTGATTGAGCACTTGCATTTACATTTGTTGGGAAATGTTCCACATACTAGGGACATATAAGGGAAAGGGTAGTGGGTTGAAGGGTGTGGAGGCTAGTATGGAAAAAGGTTAAAAGGTAAGGGTGTTTTAAGCCCTTTAACTAAACCCCCTTACTATACGAGCTTCCAAACCCAAACCTCTTTACTTTCGACTGTTATGCTAAAGAACAATTTACAGAAACAAGCACAAGATGCTATGAGGTCTGGGGATTCTGTGAGGGTTTCTACTTTGCGTTTGCTCTCGAGCGCTCTTCACAATGAGGAAATTGCGAAACAACGGGATTTGACGGAAGAGGAAGAGGTAGCAATTATTAGAAGACAAATTAAGCAAAGGCAGGAGGCCATTGAGGCCCTTCGCTTCGCTCAGGATAAACTTACGAGTTCAAGTTCTGCTGATCTGGTGATGCGAGTTGAAAAAGAGGGGCAAGAGGCTGAAATTTTGAAGAAACTTTTGCCGGAACAGATGGGGGAGGCTGAATTGAACGAAATAGTTAATAATGTGGTTGGAGAGCTTGGTGTTTCTGAGTTTGGGCGTGTCATGGGAGAGGTTATGAAGAGAGTTGGCGGGAAGGCGGACGGGAAGGTTGTAGTGGAGATTGTGCAAAAGCGATTAAGTACGAAGCACTAAATGTTGAAGATTTACGTTACACGCCAATCAAGGTATCCAGCCGATATTAAAAAACTTAAAGAAGGTGTTCGGCGAGTCTTGGTTGATAATAGTGCGACGGATGCTGAGGTTAGTGTTGCTTTGGTTGGAGAGCGGAAAATGCGAGAGCTTGGGCAGAGGTATTTGAACGAAACGGAGGAAGACGAGGTGCATGAGGTTTTGTCGTTCCCTTCTCTTGAGGGTGCAAAGGAGGGCTTTTTGGAGGGAGAGGGGAGATTGCAATTGGGTGATATTTTGATTTGTTACCCCGAAGTGAGGAAAATTGCAATCAAAAAGAATAGGTTGATGGATGATGTGTTGGTTGAGTTGGCCGAACATGGGACTCTTCATTTGTTGGGAATACACCACGAGGAGTAGAGGTAGACATTGGACAACAAGAGAGAGATGGGAGAGCTTGGGGTTGGATTGCTTCTGGCAAATTTGCCAATTGATGATTAAATGAGAGGTGAAACTTTGATATATGACGTATTATCTTAAATACAGGCCGCAGAAAATTGGAGAATTGAACCTAGTTCGTGTTAAAGAAGAATTAGGTAGGATACTTGGGAGTAAGGATATTCCACACGCATTTTTATTTACTGGTCCGAGGGGAGCAGGGAAGACTTCCGCAGCAAGGATTTTGGCAAAAGTGTTAAATTGTGAAACACCAAACGGGATAGAGCCGTGCAATAAGTGCGCGCAGTGTGTGGCGATTACTAATGGTTCTAGCTTGGATGTTATTGAGATTGATGCTGCTTCTAACCGGGGGGTTGATGACATACGTGCTTTGAGGGATGGAGTGAGGCTTGCAACAGCTGGGGCAAGGAAGAAAGTTTACATAATTGACGAGGCGCATATGTTGACAACGGAGGCTTCTAATGCGCTTCTTAAGACTTTGGAGGAGCCGCCTGCCCATGTTGTTTTTGTTCTGGCAACTACTTCTGCCGGCAAACTTTTGGATACAATTCGATCACGTTGTACGACTGTTACTTTTTTTAAGGCGGGGACTGTCGAGATAATCGAGTCTCTGAAAAGAGTTGTTGGCGGAGAGAAATTGGAAGTTGAGGATGGGGTGCTGGAGGAGATTTCCCGCCTTGTGGATGGAAGCTTTAGGGAGGCGCATAAGTTATTGGAACAGGTTTCCTTAGGAAAAGAAAAAGTTACTTTGGAAGACATAAGGCGGGGTTTGTCTACGCAGAATTCCTCGATTGAACCTTTGGTTTCTGCTTTGGTTTCTTTGGATATAAAAGGCGCGCTAGTGGAGATTGATCGAGTTTCTCGGTCCGGAGCGGATTTGAAGCAATATACCACTTCTATAGTTTCTGTTTTAAGGGAAATTTTATTGGCGAAGTTCGTTCCAGCCTTGCAAGGTGTATCCTTGCAAGGCTACGAGGCTCGGGATTTGGGGGGGGTGGAAAGGGTGAGGGAGGGGATTGAGTTGTTTTCGGTTGCGGCAAATCAGATTCCGACATCGGTTATTTCGCAGTTGCCGTTGGAGTTGGCTGTGGTGAAGTGGGTTGGTGGAGGATCTGCACAGACAATTCGTTCCGGTTCCAACTCGTCTTCCGATGAGGCCAGCGGAAACACTTCTCGGGAACGCCGCGGTGCGCGGACTGCCGACTTTGTTCCACTCGAAGTTGACTCAGACACGAAACCGGTTCACAAATTGCCTGTCGTAGCTCCTCCTGAGAGAAAGGAGAAAGAGAAACTCTCTTTATCGGAATCGGGATTTCTGGAGGACGACTTAAAAAAAGTCGATAGCCTGTCCACTGGGGAGATAGTGGTGGGGGGTGACAATGGGTTGGAGGAGAAGTGGAAGTTGGTTATGCGGGAGGTTAAGCCTAAGAATCACTCTATTGAGGCATTGCTTAGGGCCACTCGCCCGAGGAGTTATGACGGGAAAATTTTGACGATTGAGGTTTTTTATAAATTCCATAAAGAACGGATTGAAAAGGATCCGTATCGCAGTTTGGTTGAGGAAATTGCGACGCAGATATTAGGGGCTCCGGTTCGGCTTGATTGTTTGCTTTCTGAGTCTCAGCAAAAAGCTCGGGATATTGTGAATCTAACAGAGACTGTTGAGGATGATATAGTTCGCGCTGCGGAAGACATATTTGGAGTTGGGGTGGACCAGACGAACAAACTGCCAAATTGACATATTCAATTCTGGAGATGATACTTGATTTTAATGACAAATAGTCGGGGGGGCTTTGTTCCTCTTTTGGTCTTAGTTGTAGTTGCGTTTGCAGGTATTGGTGGTGCGGGATCTGTGGCTTTGGCCCAACGGAGTTTGCCTGGTGAGACTTTTTATAAAGTTAAAGAAATTACAGATCAGGCAAAGCTTGCATTGGCTTTTACCCCTGCCCGGAAGGCAAAAGTTTACTTAAAAATTGCCGATGAGAGGTTGGTTGAGGCAGATAGGCTTCAGTCTAAGAATGCGGATCCGAGTCTTGTTGCGGAAACTTTGAACAAATATAGATTTGCGCAAGATAAAGCACTTGAGTTGCTGGGTAATCCGGATAATCAAACCAGTGAAACGCAAGAGGTTGTTCAGCAAATAAAGGATCAAAAAGAAGAGAAAAGCAGAGTTATCAATAAGGTAATAGACCAGCTTCCGCAGGAAAAAAAAGATGAGGTTAAAAGGTCGATTGATGAATCGAATAAAAATAGAGACGATACAATAGCGGGTCTACCAAGTGGCGATTCAGGTGGCTCTAGTCCTACTGGTACGACGACTACTTCGCCAATTTCCGCACCGACGCCTACTGTTTATGTGCAACCTACTCCGACATATGTGCCTACTTCGATACCAACGTCCGCTCTGTTTTCAACACCAACTCCTACAGTGGGTCCAACACCGACCTCTGTCATTGTCGGGACGATTGATGTTTTGGTGGTTGCCCATCTTGGGAATCAGGACGTGAATGTTAGCGGCGCAAGAATAAAAATTAAATCTGTGTCTACTGGGGGTGTTTTGGTAACCGGAACGGCTGATTCTTATGGTCGTTTTCGCGCAGATAACGTGTCGGCTAATCAGAATGTGGATGTTATTGGGACACAACCGTCTGACTGGAACAGTTATTATTGTGGGAAGTGGTCAACTTATTTGAGTGCAGGCGGGTTTAAAAGTGAGACACTCCGTCTTCTTTTCTCAGAAAGCTCGACTTGCGAGTAGTATTTATTGTTGTTTATATGGGAGTTTGGTGTTAAAATTCAACGAATAAATATGTTTGATAAGTTTAAGCAAGGCGCAGATACCTTAAAAGCTATTAACAAGCTTCGTCAGATACAGAATCAACTCTCCAAGGAACGTGTGACCTTCGAAGAAAATGGCGTCAAAGTTGTACTCTCCGGCGATCTCAAAATAAAGACATTGGAAGTTGACGGAGAAGAGCAGGAGCGTGTCTCGGCGGTTTTGAATAAAGCTTACGAAAAAACTCAAAAAGTTGTGGCTCAAAAAATGCAAGAAATGGGTGGTGGTTTACAAGGTCTCCTTGGTAATCTTGGATAAGTAAGTTTTCAAGATTGTGACATCTATTTCTGGATTACGAATTTCAGGATCTCGAAGATCCCGCCGAAACTTGGTATAGGCGGGATTTTTCGTGGCCAAGCATGATCTGAGCCCACCGTGTCCGAATCTCCACGCGGAAATGCGCGAAGTGACAAGGTGGGCTCATGTTTGGTTTTGGGCTAATCCTGCAGATACTGTGCACGGCGGCGTCTGAGGACCCAGCTCAAGCTGCGAGGGTATAGCAGCAGTTCCGCCCCCAGGCCTTCACCAATTGGTCCGCTCGTACAGTCTGGATAGTAGAAACCAGTACAGCCTGGTGTACCGCATTTGCAATGCGATACCGGTTTGCTGGGCTCCGCTTGTTGCGACTTTGCCTTATTCATGATCGTCTCCTTCATCGAGGCGCGCCGACTGCTCCGCCTTGGGTGGCCACATATGCACGTCTCCGGCAGGGCAGAGCGTGGTGTGTTCCTTTGGTTCCTGTGTTTCCTGTTTGGTCGAGTAAACCGCGGGTGATTTCCTCCCATTCGTCATGGTCTGCCGCTTCGTCGTTTGCTGCGGCGAGAAACAGCCAGGCTGCAAGAAGTCCGATGGCGCTTGCGGCGACTGTCAGGGTCCATTGCCACCAGTTCTTGGGCATTCTTTTCCTCCAGTGCTTTTGGTCAGTTGAGTCGTTCTCTGGGTAGGTGTCGCCATACAGCGAGCGGGACGCCGAACTGGCGCAACCAGTCTTCTGTGGTGATGCGTCTTGGAATGATGCTTCTGCCTGGACCTTCTGTTGCCTGGTCGGCTTCGTCGACGATTGTTAGCCTAATAAGGAAGAGCAGGCAGATGAACGCTAGTACTACCAGCCCGAACCAAACGATGAGTATGATTTGTATCATTGCTGTCTCACCTCCTGGCGCGTTAGAAACTCAAAGTGCGGAATGGGCATGTGCAGTATACAGCAAATTTTTTGTTATACTAGCCAGAGCCATGCGTATACCTGTTGCTGTCCGGCGGTTGATTGAATCTTTTGAAAAGCTTCCGGGTATTGGGCCAAAAACTGCCCAGAGGTTAACTTTTTATCTTCTGCATGTTCCCCAGGAGCAATTGGAATCTTTTGCGGAAAGCTTGGTAAATCTTAAAAAAAACACTGTTCTTTGCTCCATTTGCCGTAATGTTGGGGAGAACGACCCGTGTTCTATTTGCAGCGATCCTTCACGAGACAAGGGGATCGTGATGGTTGTTGAGCAGCCATTGGATATTTTGGCTTTGGAACGGTCGGGGAAATACAAAGGAATCTATCATGTTTTGCATGGAGTTATTAACCCTTTGGACAACATTGGGCCGGATGAAATTTTTATACGGGAGCTTCTAAAACGAGTTGCGACTGACGAGTCGCGAATCAGTGAGATTATTTTGGCAACGAATCCTACTATGGAGGGAGAGGCTACTGCGATGTACATAAAGAAGCAAGTTGTAGAGTTGGGGAACGGAAGTTCTAGCATTAGGATTACCCGGTTGGGGGTGGGGGTTCCTACCGGAGCGGATCTTGAGTATGCAGATGATACGACTTTGAGATATGCTATAGAAGGAAGAAGAGAGTTTTAAATTTGAAATGCCCGCCCCCGCCCCTTTACCCCAAATAACAACTCCTCCGAGGCCTAAGCCGCCTGTTAAAACTTTTGAAAATACCGAGTATGATCCTTCTTCGGAGTTGTCTCGAATGGTTTCTACTATTGGAGAACAGATAGCGGGGAGCCCGCCTGCTGCCCAGGAGTATAATCCGCAGGAACTGCATCCGTTTGGCGCGAACCCGGAAGTTCTTTCCCAAAATGACCAGAATTTTGTTAGGCAGAGAATGGCGCAGTTAGACGCAGGATTGAATAAGATTAGAAAGGAAGAGAAGCAGAAAAATGAACAGCAAAAAGCGGCACAGGAGGAGCGAAAAGCTGTGTTTTTGAGGAGAAAAAAAGAGGCGCAGGGGAGTGGGGAGGTGCAGGGAAAAAAGAGGAAAAGTATGATGCAGAGGGTGATGGGTATTGTGAGGAAAGATAAACAAGGAGGAACTGGGGAGGTGGGGAAGAAGCCGAGTCAGTAATGCAAAAAAGTGCGGGCCCCCGGCAGCGGTAGTTTGAAAACTGTCCGTTGTCGGGGGCTTTTGGGTTGTTGGCAGGGGTATGGTTAGTAACCGCGGATGCGCTTGCGTTCGGCTGCGGATCTCGTGTAGTAGCTCACTCGCCACCCTACGAGTGACAGCAGCAGAAAAAGTACGGTTTCTACGACCCTGACGACTCCCACATGGGTTTGGGTAAACGCGAGCCCGCTCACATAGAAGACCACTCCGCCGAGGGTTAGAAATGCGACGGCTGTGAGGAGTGGCCATACTTTTAGGTGCCAGGCCCCATCTCTTCTTTCGAATCTGATGGTACGCAGTCCGCTTTGCAGGTTGAACCCCAGCTGATAGCCTGACCAGGCTGCTTGGACTGAGAAGAGGATTATCCAAGCCAGAGTGCTTAAAAGCTCTTGGGACATGGCTAATCTCCTACAAATCCGAGGCAAAGCAGCTGCCCAGGCCTAGAAGGATGGCAGTGCCGGTAAGAGGGTAGCGGAAAAGGCGGCGCATGGGCCAGGCGAACAGGCTTGCCCATCCCAGAATTAGCGATCCAGCACTGAGTCCGCAATAGACGGCTATGTCGTTGGGAGAGGGCATCTTCTTTTGGGTTTCGTCGTATACCCCGCGGGTATACACACCAACCAAGATGCTGCAGAGCAAGACTGTAAGTGTGCGTAAACAGAACCACAAGAAACCGATCATTCTAGCTTCCTTTATTGTTGGATGTTTAAGGGCTTTGCCCCTGACGGCCCGATGCTGTCAATACTTAAGGCAAGCGTATTGTAGATTACAGGCTTGTTGATTACAACTCAGCCTTGCAAGGTGTATCCTTGCGAGGCTAACGAAGAAGATGCCCCGCTTCCGTTGGTTTTTTAGGCCGCTGGAAGCGGGAGATGCTGTGGGCGAGGCTGGCTGGTGGGAGAGATGGCCCTAGGCGGATGCCATCCTTCCGGCGGCCGTGAGCTTCTGCTCGAGCACCGCGACGGCTGTGCCAACGGTCACTATCCGTTTTACTTCTTGGTCGTCGATGTCGAAGCCGAAGGTATCCTCCAGCTCCAGTACGATGTCGATCAGGCTGGCACTGTTGATGCCCATGTCGCCGACGAATCTGGTGTTGTCAGTCGCGTTGTTCCACGCCTCCTGGTTTTTGGTGTACTTGGCGACGGCAGACAGTACTTTTTTGCGTATGTCGTCGGTGGTCCATTTGTCCATTGCGCTTGCTCCTTTTACTTGGCGTCAGTCTTCGCGACGGATGACTTGCCGAGATGGAAACCCAGTTGGACCAGGGCTGTCGTGTAGAGTACGAGGTGCTCCCAGTCGCTGATTCTCAAGGGTAGCCAGGTGTGGGCCAGGGCGCCGGCGAGGGTTGCGGTTGCCAGAGCTGCTGGGGTGACGGCGTCTGAGCTGGTATTGCCGTCATCGAGATTCTTGGCGACGCAGTTCGCGCTTCTGGCGAACTGTTGGGCGCACCTGTACTGGAAGTACACAAGTGCAGCTATCCTGCCAGTCGTGAGAGCGAGCCTACACAGTTCTCGTAGGACCAACATGTGATTAGCCTCCCTAATGGAAAAGAACTTTTGCCCTTGACGGCCCGATGCTGTCAATACTTAAGGCGAAGGAAGTATAAATTATGGGGTTGTTCTTGTCTACTTTTGCGTTTGAAATGGCCTTGGCCTAAAATGGGGTATGCTTAAAGTTTACAACACGCTGACCCGACAAAAGGAAGAATTTAAATCAATTGAGGAAGGAAAGGTACGCTTTTACCAGTGCGGACCGACGGTTTATTGGACTCAGCATATTGGAAATATGCGGGCTATGGTTTGCGCGGATCTTATCCGCCGGTCGCTCAAATACTTGGGGTATGACGTAAGTTTTGTTCGAAACTATACGGACGTTGGGCATTTGTTGGGAGATAACGCAGGGGATGCGGATACTGGCGAGGATCGGATGGACAAGGGGGCAAAGCGCGAGGGTTTGGAACCACGGGAGATTGCTAACAAATATATCAAGATTTTTGAAGAGGATATAAAAGCTTTAAATATAATTCCTGCAACACATACTCCGCGGGCAACTCACTATGTTCCTCAGATTATTGAGATGGTGCAGGAGCTGGTTGGCAAAGGTTTTGCATACGTTACCCCTAAAGCAGTTTACTTTGACGTTTCAAAGGCAAAAGATTACAACAGGTTAAATAAACAAAATTTAGAGGAGAATAGAGAAGGGGCAGGGTCTGGGGACGTGCAGGATTCTGAGAAGAAAAATCCGCACGACTTTGCTTTGTGGTTTTTTAAAACTGGGGTGCATAAGGATGCACTACAGACGTGGGATTCGCCATGGGGCGAGGGCCTGCCTGCCGGCAGGCAGGGTTTTCCTGGTTGGCATATTGAGTGTTCGGCTATGATCAAGACCCTTTTAGGAGACACAATTGATATTCATATGGGGGGAATTGAACATATTCCTATTCATCACACAAATGAGATAGCGCAAAGCGAGGCTGTAAATGGGGTGCCCTTGGCAAATTATTGGATCCACAATGAGCATTTGTTGGTTAACGATAAAAAAATGGCAAAATCCGAAGGGACTGGGTATGCGTTATCGGAAGTTATTGAGAAAGGTTATGACCCTTTGGATTTGAGGTATTTTTTCTTGCAGGCGCATTACAAATCGAAACAGAACTTTACATGGGAGGCGTTGGATGCTGCGCGGACCGCGCGTGGGCGTTTGCAGTCTGTTGTTGGTGGTTTGTCACAAAACAAAGGGGACAATGTTGACGAGCAGAAGATTGAGAAGTACGAGGATTATCGTGTTCAATTTGAAGAGGCCTTAAGTGATGACTTTAATGTGTCCCAAGCTTTGGCGGTTTTGTGGGAGGCATTGAAAAGTAATTTAGCATCGCAAGATAAGTTGGACTTGGCTACGAACTTTGATGAGGTGTTGGGATTGAGTTTGGATCAGAGACAGGATATTCAGGGGGTGAGAGATATACCAGAAGGGGTTTTGGAGCTTGTGGATAAACGGGGGCGATTGCGTAAGGAAGGTAAGTTTGAAGAGGCGGATGGTGTACGCGGGGAGATTGAGGAGATGGGGTATTTGGTTAAGGATACTGCAGAGGGACCGAGCGTGAAACGTAAAACTTAAAACGTTAAACGCAGAAAAAGAGAAACTGCCTATGCGAGAATTTATTTCCAGAAATGATTACCAGATTAAGCTACTTCTTTTGGCTGCTGTGATTTTGATTGGAATACTTGGCGCGGTTGACCTTTTTGATTTAAATGAAAGATCTTTGCCCGAGGCTGTTCGGAGCATTGTAACGCGGGAGACAGTTACTGAGAAAGATAAATGCGGGAAGGATTGTAAGGAAGAAATAGATAAAAAAGTTTCGGAGGCATTGGCGACGGTTTCAGGAAAACTGAAGAATAGTCTTAGTACGAGTGGGACTACTAAAACAAGCTCTGTGTCTATTGGGAGTACTTTTTCTACGCGTAGCGCTGACTGGACGGATGTTCCGGGACAAACGGAAGTTGATCCGGGAGAGTATGGAGCTTCTCCGGCGTTTTATGTGGACGCGTCGGTTAAGATTGGCAACTCGAACGGGGAGGTTAAAATTCGCTTGTTTGATATAACAAATGGAATTGCGGTTTCTGGGAGCGAGCTTTCGACTGTCACTTCAAGTTACTCTAACGTGAGCTCTTCGGCACTGCTTTTGTGGAGAGGGAAAAACTTATACAAGATACAAATAAAATCGACCATTGGGGAAGAGGCTTTTGTTGCTTCTGCTAAGATAAGGGTTGTTTATAAGTAAATGAAATTCTCAGCTGTAATTTTTGATCTTGATGGGACCGTGCTTTTGAATGAGGATGTTTACGCCTCTGCGTTTTTGGCGATACTTGCAAAACATGGAGTTCGTGCGGACACCCCCGGGGTGGACTCACGAATTGTTCATACTCCTGGTGTGGGTGTGGAGAGGAATTGGGAGATTTTCAAGAAAAGATATAATTTACCTTCTGAGGTAGGAGTTGACCAGTTGGTTCACGAAACACAGGATGAGTACCACAAGAGACTTCCCGAGGTGGGTATTCGGCCTGGGTTTTTTAATCTTCATGGGGCATTAGCCGAAGAAGGAATACAGATCGCCTTGGCGACTTCGAACGACTGGTGGTTGGTTGAGGACGAACTGACGGATTTGGGGCTGTTGCCGTATTTTAATGTGACTGTTACGCGGGAGGAGGTTGTAAATCCGAAACCGGAGCCTGATATATTTTGGAAAGCTGCTGAAAAATTGGGGGTTCCTGAGGAGGCATGTGTTGTCATAGAGGATTCGATTGCTGGGATAAAGGCTGCGGGGGAGGCGGGGATGAAGGTTATTGCGGTCTTAGGAACAAATACTGATAAGAAAGGTCTTCGCGAGGCTGATTTGGTTGTTGAGGATTTCTTGGAAATTAATCCTCAAATAATAGACGGACTTTTTGGTTAGTCTAAGATTTGACCCGGCCGGGTTCCGGTTCTTTTACAAACGTTGCGAAACTCTTCCCGTGCGCGGAAGAGAAGAAATTTCACTGCATTTACTGACTTTCCCACTATTTCGGCTATTTCGTCGTAAGACAAGTCATTGTAGTATCGCAGAATTAGTAGCATGCGGTACCTGGGTCCTAGTTTTTCAAGGACAGATAAAATTTCACCTTTGTTTTCGCTGCTGACAGCGTCATGTTCCGGGTTGTCTTTGGCCACTTGGCTTGGGTGGAAGGCGGGGAGAGATTCTTCCCAGGGCTGTAGCTGTAGCCTTTCCTGGGTCCTTTTTCTGCGACGCAGCTCCTCTCGGCACGTGTTTGTGGCAATTTTATAGAGCCAGCCTCGGAAATTAGTATCTTCGAATGTTTTAGAGAGAGCAAGATATGCTTTTAAGAATATGTCTTGAGAAAAATCTTTTGCCTCTTCCGGGTCGCCCAGCAGGCGACAAACGTGTCTGCGGATTGGAACTTGGTATTTACTGAAAAGGATTTGGATTGCTTCTTCGTCTCCGGCTTGGGCACGGGCTGTTAATTCAGCTTCCTGTTTTGGTGTTAGGTGTATGTGTGTTGGTTCTGCGGAAGGAGGTTCCTGCAAGGTCTGACCTTGCGAGGCTAAAGCGGGGAATTGGAGAGCTTGTGCTCGTGCCGGTGCGAGTTCTACCAGTGACATTTTCAGAGAGTTTATCCCCCTTCGCAGAAAAACACAAACGCTGTAAAAGTCAAAATCAAGTTTAGGAGGATGGCGGAAAAGAAAGGGGGTGCAAGGACTGCACAAACTTCTCTTCCGCCGAGATTCACCGTGCTAATTGTTGTGCCTCTACCCGATCGATGGCACGGCTTATCCTTTCAAGCGTTTCCGGCGTTCTACGGCGACCCCTTTCGACTTCGGAAATAGTCCCGCGATCAATACCCGAGGTGCGTGCCAAGTCACGTTGGGAGAGACCTGTGGCTTTGCGCCGCTTGCGCAGAGTCTCGCTGGGTAGGGGGGGTTTTGGGAGCGGCGGCGTCTCCGGCGGTTGTGGGCGGCGATGGTGGGCGACAACGGACTGAGGGGCTGCCACTTGTTTCGGTTCCACCGGTGGGTAGTTGGTCGTGGGTGGTTTTGGCGGCGGGTTTAGCTCGTCTGCGGTGGGCAGTGGTAATACCATGCCGGTACCCCGGGCGATCAGCCAGCCTGCTGCTTCGCGGAGATCACCGTTGAAGGCGTCGCTGGCTAAGGTGGCCACTGCCGGGAAGGTAGCTGCGGGGACAGGTACGGCCAGGGGCTTTCTGGCAAAGCGCCGGCTTCCTGGGGCAACTTCGGGCCGGGGCAGTTTGATGCCTTTCTCCAAGGCAGCGACCGCGGCTTCGATCATGGGGCTGTCGCTTTTGCACAGGCGGTCGAACGCAGGTGCCAGAATACGGCAGGTGAGTACATGGTGTAGACCGTTTTTTGGCGCGGGCGAGAGTGTCGTCGGGCTTGATGCTGCCGGCGCGTTTGCTGCTACTGCTGCGCTGGGAACTGGCCAGAGGTTGTCCGGCAGGCGTAGCCAGAGCTGCGCGATGATTGGGTCAACGCCGGTGGCGCGCGCTGCGTCGTCTGGGGTCATGCCTTGCTTTCGCACCAATCGTCGGACTTCGGCCATTCGTGCCAGTGCGCTTTTGCTGTACGCGGGTTTGGGCGCGTTGGCGGCTGTGGTATCAAAGACGACGGTGGTATCAGTATCCGCGGTCATTGGTCCTTCTCCTTCTCAGCTTTGTGCGGTGAATGTTAAGGAACTGGGCAGCTCCTTTCTTTTGGCATTATATGGGTCTTTTGAAGACTAATGCGATTGGCACTTTAGTTAGGGTTGACTAAGCAGGTTTATCGTCTTTAGACTGGTAGATATGTTCGGAGATTTAACTTTGGGGGTGGTTATATTGGCTGCGCTTCTTGATAGCATTAATCCTTGCGTATTGGGGGTTTTGATTTTCCTGATAACTTACATGATGACAGTTGTCTACAAAGACCCCAAGAAAATGCTTTTTGTTGGACTAGTTTACGTATGTTCGGTGTACATAACTTATCTTGCAATCGGATTTGGTTTGTTGAAAGTTGCAAGCCAGGACCTGTTTTCTGATTGGTTTTATTGGGGGGCTTCGATGGCTTCGATTATTGCGATTATTGCCGGAGTTTTGGAGATTAAGGACTACTTTTGGTACGGGCGTGGCTTTTCTTTGCAAATGATTCCTGGAGGGGCCGAAAGAGTAAAGTTTTATACGGCAAAGCTGGCAAAATTTGAGAAGAAGAACCTTTGGGCAAGTTTTTTGATTGCCTTATTCTTGGGCTTTTTTGTGGTTTTGGTCGAATTTCCTTGTACGGGGGCTCCGTATTTGGCCATTTTGGCGCTTTTGGCAACTGGTGAGTACTCGCGGGCGGTGCCGTTTCTTTTGATTTACAACTTGGTTTTTGTAATTCCGTTAGTAGTTATTATCTTTTTAGTCTATTTTGGGAAGTCGTCTGAGGTGCTCGAGGAGTGGAGAATCAAGCATAAAAGACTGATGCGGCTTTTGGTTGGGGTATTTTTACTCTTCTTCGGCTTTTGGATGTTGTGGACGGTTTTGCCGGCAGGTTTGTTTTTTTAAAGATTCTCGGGGGTTTTTGGAGCCCAGCGGGCATCTACATAACTTACTATTTCATCTACAGTTTTGCCTTCTCCTAGCATTTGTTTTGCTATGAGGGCGGTTTTAACGCATAGACCGCAATTTAAGCCCATTAAATCAAAGCTCTTGTCTTCGTTTATAAAACAATCGCGGTTGTTTTTATGTCCGGCAGAATTTTTAAGACAACCGCAGTAGCATT